>Ga0114997_10000468_pt1 | contig 32923 bp, 26 predicted proteins | sample ArcticOcean_MG_C_2_FD_87045 | JGI IMG/M metagenome (GOLD analysis project Ga0114997, IMG submission 87045) | Marine microbial communities from western Arctic Ocean - ArcticOcean_MG_CB4_136 | ecosystem: Environmental > Aquatic > Marine > Oceanic | place: Arctic Ocean: Canada Basin | collected... | reverse complement strand
TTTCTATTTTATATTTCATTGTTCTATGTCCTGTGTTAATTTTGTCCTGCAATACGTTGAAACAGGAACTCTCATTCTATTTGCTTTTTCATTATAATCGTTTCTCACAAAACTCTCACAAAAACAGGCTGTTTTTCCTCTCACAGAAATCGACAATTTGAATCTTTTTCCATAATCATTGTTTTTTATTGTTGTTGTCAATCTTTCCTGCTAATATAACAGTTAAAGAAGTGTATTGAAATCATATTTTTAAACCTGACATTCAATCTGTGTTTGTCTGTGTTCTAGAGAATATGATTGTTATATAATTATGATATTTAGATGTTATTTTAACATAAAACTTTTTTTCATAATAATTAAGTATGTTTTTTTAGATAAACAATATAATAGAAGCTTTCTGATTATTTTATATAACTATTTAAAAAATATATTGTTCATTTATTAGTATTTATTTTTAATAAATAGTTGTATTATTATAATTGAAAAAATTACATAATGTCATGAAATTTTTAAAAATTTTATTCCTATTTATATTATTTAGTTGTACTAATAATAAAACCGAAGATTATTTTAAAGATTATCCCATTACACCAATATCTTTTACTGATGTGATAATTGAAGATGATTTTTGGAAAAAACGTTTAGAAATAAATGAAAAAGTTACTATTCCAGCAACATTTAAAAAAAGTGAAGAAACTGGAAGAATTAGCAATTTTGCAAAGGCAGGTGGACTTGAGGAAGGAGATTTTCAGGGTATTTTTTTTGACGATTCAGATGTCTTTAAGATTGTTGAAGGGGCGAGTTATTCTTTAAGAGTAAATCCTGATACAAAACTAAAAAAATACTTAGATGATGTGATTCACAAAATCGCATCAGCCCAAGAAGAAGATGGTTACTTATACACTAATAGAACAATTAATCCTGAAAAAGCTGCTGATGGTGCTAATAACATTAGATGGACTAATCTTGAGATTTTTCATGAACTATATAATGTAGGTCATTTATATGAAGCTGCTGTGGCACATTATGAGGCAACGGGAGAAAAAAAACTTTTAAACGTGGCTATTAAAAATGCTGACTTAATTAATGAAGTATTTGGTCCTAACAAAAATTATGGTGTGCCAGGGCACCAAGGAATTGAAATAGGTCTTGTTAAATTATATAGGGTTACAGGTGAAAAAAAATATTTAGATTTGGCCAAATTTTTTATTGATCAAAAAGGAAGAAATAAGAATAAAAGAATTCATTTTGATTGGAAAAAAACAAATCCTTGGGGCGATGATGAATTTGATTTAGATTACTGGAATGGAGAGTATGCCCAAGATCATAAGCCACTTCCTGACCAAGATGAAGCTGTAGGACATGCTGTTAGAGCATGTTATTTTTATTCAGGAGCAACTGATATTGCTGCAATAACTGAAACAAAAGAATACGATGTGGCTTTAGATAAAATATGGAAAGATATCGTTCATAAAAAAATTTTTTTAACAGGAGGTATTGGAGCTGAGCGAGGAATCGAAGGTTTTGGTCCAGCTTATAATTTACCCAATGCAACAGCTTACACTGAAACTTGTGCAGCAATCGCTCTAATGTTTTGGAATCATAGACTATTTCTATTAAATCAAAATGTTAAATATATGGATGTTTTTGAAAGGATTCTATACAATGGATTTTTATCCTCAGTATCATTCAAAGGGGATACATTTTTATATCCAAATCCCCTTGAGTCAGATGGTAAATACAAATTTAATCAAGGAGTGTGTGGAAGATCTGAATGGTTTGATTGCTCTTGCTGCCCAGTTAATATCGTTAGATTTTTGCCCTCATTACCAGGTTATATTTATGCTAAAAAAGAGGAAGATATATTTATTAATTTATTTATTGGAAGCAACTCTAAGATTAAAATTAATGATGATTTACTATTACTAAATCAAAAAACAAATTATCCTTGGGATGGGAAAGTTATATTTACTTTTAATAATTCAAAGCCTATACCTGCAAAACTTAATATAAGGGTTCCAGGTTGGTTTAGAAATTCAGTTATGCCAGGTTCTCTTTATAATTATATCCAGAATGATAAAAAGATTGTCAAAATAAAAATCAACAATGAAAACCAAAAAATAAATATAAATGACGGATATATAACAATTGAAAAAAGAAATTGGAGTTCAAATGACATTATTGAAGTTGAATTTGAAATGTCAATTAGAAAAGTTATTTCTAATGAAAAATTAATAGCTAATAAAGGTAAAATAGCTTATGAGTATGGTCCAATTGTTTATTGTGCTGAGGAAATAGATAACCCCAAAGGTGTATTGGATAGAAAAGTCAATGATGGATATTCATCAAAATTCAGATTTGATGATAACTTATTTAATGGAATTGGCAAAATACTTTTAACAAATCCAAAGACTAAAAACGAAAAACTAACTCTAATTCCCTATTACTCATGGGCAAATAGAAAAATTGGTGAGATGGCTGTATGGTTAAAATACGAATAGCTTTAAAATTTAGACTTTAATTAAAAATCTATTGAATTAAAAAATTAAATATTAGGCAATTAACTAAACTAAGTATATAATAATTAAGGGTAGCTTTTAGTTATTTTTTTTTTGACTTTTAACTTTCCACACCCCTTCTTTCTTACCGTTTTTTCATCCTTCTAAGATATTTGTTTTGTAACAAACTATCTTAAATTTTATGTCCGAGTAAAAGTAACAGCTCCAGCGCTGCAAAGTGATTTTTTTGAGTTCAAAAAAGCAACTAAACTTATGACCGACCTTTATAAAATTCATTTAAAATGAAGTACACCCCCCCAGAAACTATCAAAGATTGAATAGATGGTAAACCAAAGGAATGAATATATTGTGTTAAATAGCCTATTAAAAATCCAAAAACAATACTTATTGTAGCTAACCAATTCCATGATTTTTTTTCTGAATTCTTTTTACTATGTATAAAAAAATATTGACATATAATAACGCCAGAAATTGCTGGAATAATTAAAGCTATTAAATATAGAAAATTGACAAATTGATCCATAATTCCTATAAGCGATAACACAATTCCTAATATTGCAAATAAAATAGTGAATTTTTTTCTGCTGGTATCTTTTTGATCATTAAATAGATTGCATAATGCCAATCCTCCAGTATAATTACCTATTAGTTGGCTTGTCCAAGTTGCAATCCATAAGATGATAAAGCCCCACGCAGGAAAACCAAGATCTTGCATTACTTTTACTATATCTGCATTACCAGTTCCTATTGACATAATGGCTCCAACTATAAACAATGGAAAGCCTACAATAATGATTCCTAAAGGGATTAATATATTGTCCTTCCAATTAGGTTTTGCAAATCTGGTATAATCAGGTGCAATTAACCATTGCGCAACATTAATGCTTATTACCAAATTAACGCCTTCTGTAATGCTCATTTCTCCATTTGGATTCCAGTCATATATATTTTGCCAACCTAAATTTTTTATCGATAAATATAAAGCCACAATTGCTAATAAAAGACCAGCAGGTATTGCTATATAATCTACCCATTTAATAGAGTTATATCCTAGAATTGAGGGTACAGCAAAAAGTAACCCAACAATGGTTGTAATGAAAATATAAAACAAAAAATTGTCATTTTTATTAATACCTAATAAAGCGCTTAGGGCATCAGATGCTACTGAGGTTTGTATTGCCCACCATCCTAAGGTCAAAATTATTATAATGCTGCTTACTATAATTCGTGATTGCTCTTTACCAAAACTGAAAACTGAAAGAGTAGAAGAAGTTAAACCTGTTTTTGCTCCAATATATCCCACCACAGCATTTCCTAGCCATTGAAAAAAGACAAGTCCAACTAGCAAAATTCCTATAATCTCAATAATTCCAAAGTTCCCTATTAAAATACCTCCTACTAAAAGAACTGGAATGCAAAATTCTAAGCCTCCGAAAATTATTGCTGGTACATACCACTTCTGTCTTCTGTCAATTGGTATGGGAGTAAATAAACTATCTTTTGTTTTGTTAAAATTTTCCATTATACTTTAAATATTATTCTTTTTTATACCCAGATATTATGTATGGAACATTTAGACAGTAGTACGAGAGCTTAAATAAAATAAGGCAAAAAAATGACATAACTATAACCTCGTCTTATTCTATTCAAATTCTATATTATGTAACGTTTTTATATAAAAAGAAGATAATTTTACTATCTTCTAAGGTTTTTGTAGCTCTAACTTCTTTTCTGTTAATATATATATTAAATCGCTTGGGTTCATAATATATTCTTGTTCTTTTGTATACGACATTAGTTTACCTGAAACCAAATAAGCAACTTCATGGTCCTCTAAAGTTTTTAATGGTGTTCATCTCCTTTATTTAAAAAAACAGTACCACATTGCACTTGAATACTTTCGTCAATCTTTTCAAAGATATTTTTTAAATAGTAATCACCTTTTTTTGGAAAAATAGCTTTTTTTAATTCCATTTTGTTCAACTTTTTATTACTTCATTAGAAAAATGCTTATAGTTCTTTAATGCTTGCTCTTCTGTAATATAGCCATTTTTAATATCTTTTTTTATTTTTTTTATTGGACGTTTATCAGGATTGCCATACCCACCTCCTGTTGCTGTAACTAATTTCACTCTATCTCCTTTATTTAACTTTATATTGGTAACTACATTGTATTTTTCTTCACTACCATCTGTTCTAATTACCGTGAAATAGTTGTAGCTTCCGTCATATCCTTCATTCAAACCCCATGTGGGTATAGAATATCCTAAAAATGCACCTGTTAAAAACGCCTCTTTAGAAAGCACTTTAAATACTAAATATTGCCCATTACCTCCTTGAAACTCACCATATCCTCCTCCTTCATTATGAAAGCAATACTCTTCTACCATTACCCCATATTTACGTTCTCTGGTTTCGGCAGGAATATTGTAAGACTCTCCATGAGAATAAGAGAATTGTCCTCGGTTACCGTCATTAAAAGCATTGGCACCCCATCCGCCCGACAAAGGTTCTGCCTGTACGTAAAACTCATTGGTTACGGGGTGTAATCCAGAAATATAGGTAACACATACCGACCTAAAATGACCTGCAGGTAATTTCTCTGGAACTATAGGTCCCAATGTTTTTAGTAGTAAATCAATAGCCGCTAAAAATACTTCGTAATACACCGAGATAGGCGCTGGTGAGTTAGCACTTACAACGGTGTTTTCAGGACAGATTAGTTTTACATGTTTGAAAGAACCATTATTGGCTGGTAATGTAGGCGTGGTAATAGATTTAAAAGCAGCTCTTACGGCGGTTTCCAATCCTGTTCTGGATAAATTTAACGGGCCTTTTAATTGCTTGTGTGTACCTGTAAAATCACACACCATTTCATTATCTTTGATAATAATTTTCAACTTTATAGGAAAAGGGCCGTTGCCAAAACCATCATTTTCTATATATCCAGTATTTTCATACGTTCCATTAGGAATTTTTTGTAATTCTTTTAAACTAATACGCTCTCCATATTCCATGAATTCTTTCGCTGCTTGTTTATAAGCTTTTAAACCATATTTGTCTATGAGCTTAATTATCCGCTCTGCTCCAACATCGTTGGCCGCTATACCTGAAAACAAATCACCCAAAGTGCTCTTGGGCAATCTTACATTCGCTTCCAGTATTTTCAAAACGGCATCATTTATTTTTCCTTCTTCCCTTACTTTAATGAATGGAAAATGGATTCCTTCTTGATAGATTTCAGTAGACACCGTAGAAACAGAACCTGGATTTGTTCCTCCAATATCAGTCCAATGAGCTTTATTGACTGTAAAAGCGACTCTTTCCTTTTTATAAAAAATAGGTGTTATAATAGCGATATCGGAGAGATGCGTTCCTCCTCCAAGATATGGTGTATTGGCAATAATGACATCACCTTCTTTTAAGGGATTATTGTCACCAAAACGCTTCAGGGTTTCTTCAACAACCAGACTCATTGCTGCCAAAAATGTGATTACGCCATTACCTTGTGCCAATAACCTTCCTTCTCCATCTGTTATTCCTACGGCATAATCCAAAGCCTCATAAATAATAGGACTCATACTGGTTCGTTGTATGGTTTCAAACATAGCTTCACCTATTGAGATAAGGGAGTCTTGTATAATATCTGATGTAAATTTATTTAAGCTCATTTCTACTCTATTTTTGTGATTATAATATTAGCATAATCGTCAATTGTAAACTGATGGCTTGGAGGTACTACTGTTGATGTGGACTGTTCAACTATGATCGCCGGACCTTGCTCTACCATTCCTGGTTCTAACTTATCTCTATCATAAAACTTACTATTATGAATGCCAGACTCATCAAAATCTACATCTTCATAAGTAATTAAAGCATCATCGATTGAACTTCTTTTTGACTCTACTTTCGCTATAATTGGTTTGTTTACAATAACCTCTGCCACCAAATGGTAATTAACAATTTCTATTTTAGTATCTGATAAGCTAAATGCATATCTCTTTTGATGCAATTGATGAAAATCTCTTTCTATTACATCAATTTGAAGATTATTTAAATCTGTTAATTTAAGTTTTACAGAATGCTCCTGTCCATCATACCTTAAGTCAAGATGGTACTCAAATATAATGTTGTCTTTTTGGTATAAATCTCTTTCATAGGCCTCAATAGCTTCGTCTTTCATTTCTTTAAAAACACAGTTCAACCTTGAAAAGTTATTAGCAATTAAATCCATTACATCAGTGCGAATATAATCCCTCCTTAAATCAGACATTAACATTCCAAAAGCAGAAAATACATCAGCATTTAAAGGTACTATAACTTCAGGAATCTGAAGATCATTAGCTAAATAGGCTCCATGCATTGGACCTCCTCCTCCAATAACAATTAATGAAAAATCTCTAGGATCATATCCTTTATTGACCGATACACTTTTTAATGCATTCACCATGTTTGAATTTGCAACTCGAATAACTCCACGAGCCATTTCTGCTAGGGACATATTTAGTTCATTACAAAGTGATTTCGCAGCTCTTTCTATATTGTTAAAATCAGGTGTTAATTCACCTCCTAAAAAATAATTTCTATGTATTCTATTACACACAACATTCGCATCGGTAGTTGTAAAATTTTGCCCCCCTTTTCCATAAGATGAAGGTCCGGGATTAGCTCCTGCACTTTTAGGTCCAACCCTCATTTTTCCTCCATCATCTAACCATGCAATACTTCCTCCGCCGTTACCGATTTCTACTATATCGATTACGGGGGTTAAAATGGGAAAACCTGCTTGTGTCTTAGTTTTTTCTATGTTATACGTAGTAACAATCTTTGGTGTTCCATTTTCTATTAATGAACATTTTGCAGTAGTACCACCAATATCCAACACAATAAGATTCTTTTTCTCTATTGTCCTTCCTAATACTACAGCACCCAAAATTCCACTAGCAGGGCCAGATTCTATAAGCGTAATGGGGTTTGCTTTAACATCATCAACAGTAGTAATACCGCCGTTAGATTGCATAATGTAAAGATTATTCTTGTAACCTAACTTTTGTAAATTATGAGTAAGGTTATTCAAATACTTGGTTGTAATAGGCTTTACATAAGCGGACAATACGGTTGAACTGGTTCGCTCATACTCTCGCCATTCTCTAGTTACTTCATGTGATGTTATAACCTCAATGTTTGGGTATTTTTTCTTTATTAGGGCACCCAATTGTTTTTCGTGTATAGGATTTTTATAAGCATGTATTAAACAAATAGCAATGGACTCTACACCTTCACTTACAAAATAATTTAAAAGCGTATCAACATTGTCAGTATTCAGTGGAGATATCACTTCTCCCAAATAATTGATGCGCTCATCAACCTCTTGCCTTAAATAACGCTCTACAAAAGGCGCCTCCTTCTTAAAATTAAAATTATACAAATCTGGTCGAGTACCCCTAGCTATTTCTAATACATCTCTAAAACCTTTAGTTGTAAATAATGCTGTTTTAGATCCCTTTCTTTCAGTAATGGCATTAATAACAACAGTTGTACCATGTACAAAGAACTCAATAGTACTTAAATCTAATCCTATTTTTTCGATTGCATTCAAAATCCCCTTTTCGAGTTCATTGGGCGTAGTACTAGATTTAGAAACTTCTACATTGGTAAGCTCTTTATTTTTGTTGTTATAATTAAAGTATACAAGATCAGTAAATGTTCCTCCAATATCTGTGGCAATTCTCATATAGCTGTTTTTAAAAAGAATAAGAGATTCCACCACCAAATACAGCTGGAGCACCCGGATACTTTAAATCTAAAGGAGCGGTAGAAAATTCTTTAGAAAAATACTCTTGATTGAAATCGGTGCTAATTATATTGTTACCAAAAACTAAAAATAGTATTAGAATTAGCTTTTTCATTTTGTTTGTATTTGAAACTAAATGTACAAAAATATACTTTATGCTTTATTTTTTAATCTTATGAAAAACCCCCTAAAGTTAATTAGAGGGTTCGAGTGGTGGTATAATTTGAATCTTATAAAGATCTGTATTCTCACATAGATATACAAAAACGGATATAAGCTCAATTAAAACGCTTGTTTAAAAGTAAATGGTAAAAAAAGATTTTTTTAAAGGGGTCATAACTAATATAAGTTAATTTTCTTTGTTCTAAATGACAGAACTAATTATTCGTTATCATCTGTGTACATAGATTCCCAATCGTTGACTTTCATCGCCTCTATATTTAAATCATCTAGTCCTTTTTGATCAAATGGGTTTTCAATGTAATCTTGTACGTTGTATAAGGCCATTAGCACAAAACTAACAACCATAGAAAAAATTAACGAAACAATCGATTCTAATTGAAACCCGGCTTCAGAACCCATGATAATTAATTGAGAATTGTATAAAAAAGGTGAAAAATAAATAAAAATTAAACAATATTTTCGCAATGAAATTGGTGTCCCATGGATTTTTATTCCTCTTATTTGCTCTGCAGAAAGAAACAACTCATTTTTAACACGAATCAGACTGTCTTTTTCTCTTTCATTGAAAAGCTTTTTATGAGAATCTATAATCAGTAATACTTCTTTTCTTTTTTCTCTGATTATACCAAAATCACTTTTAGAGGAAGAATCTATTAAGTAGATATTTAATTCCGTTTGAACTGCAACCAATTTATTAAACAAGGTTACATATTCTTTCTTATTTACCTCATCTACAGCATAAAATATATTGGTTAAATCAATTATTTTATTTCTAAATTCAGAAAATAATATAATGCCTTCTTGCCTTCTTTGATAGGCACTTGTAATAGAAAAAACTAATGGAAAAACAATAGCAATACTCATTATTGTAAAATCAACTTTTAAATTGATTTGATGCTTATCGTATAAAAAGTAAATGAGAACCGTTTCTACTAATATGATAAGAATTCTGTAATTTAAAACCGATGATAATGCTCTTGAATTCAGTTTATTCATTTTTTTTAAAACTGTTGTTATTACCTCTGTCCTTACAGCCTATAATTGTTACACTAAAAATTACAAAACAAATATAGAGTTTTTTACTAAATTTAAATAATTACCTCTCAAAACTAAAATAAACAAATGAAATTATATACGATATTACTATTCTAAAAAAAAAGAACTCTCATAATGCCTTTATGATTTTTCTTTAAAGATTTGTTAAAAAGAAAACCCTCTGCTTGGGAGGGGTATGAACTTATATGTAACTATTGATTTAAGTCTAAATAAAAGGATTTACTCTGGCAAAAAATATAAAGTATCTGTCCCTGATCAGTTCTATAAAATTATTTCATCTTCAAGTTCCTTAAAAAGAACACGGAATTAAGCTTCTTTAAATAATTCTTACATTTAAGTAAAATCTAACACAATGAAAAAACTAATTCTTTATGTAATCTTATTTAAAATGGAGTTTTGATATTTTTCCATTTCCAGCTGCATAAGCTGTACAATCATCTAAAAACCTTAAAGTATAATATCCTTCGTCACTTATATGACTCCAAGAATGCCCTCCATCATTTGAAATATCAATACCATTAAAGCCAACTGCAACTAAAGATTTGCCTTTACTATTAGGAAAATACTGCACACAACTTCTATGACCTGGATCTTGTTTTTCAGCAATAGTTTTCCATGTTTTTCCGCCATCATTAGTACTAATCTTATTTGATATATTTTCTAAAGGTTTAGTATAGTCCCCTCCGATGGCAAAACCATTATTTTCATCATAAAAATCAATACTAAAAATTCCCTTGGTTGACTCACCTTGAATTATAGGTGTATTTATTATTTCCCAGTTTTTTCCTTTATCATCTGAGTAATATATTCTACTATTTATTCCTCCACTAGCAACCCATACTCTATTATCAACAATAGATATATTTGTATCACTTGCCGCAAAAAAACCTTCCTCTGGTAATGGATTATCGAAATTAATACAATCTAACTTTTTCCAGGTATCTCCTCCATTCCTCGTTATTAAAACACTAATGCATCCATCAACAAAATCACCAACAACTAAACCTTCATTTTCGTTCCAGAAATCCATAGAATCATAAAAAATGTTTTTGTTGACTTCTCTATATACTACTTTTCCATTTTTAAAAAGAAGTGCTGGATTTCCAATGGTAATTGTAAATATAGTATCACTTACAATTGCCAATGATCTAAAGTTTGGATATAAAACAGAATCTATTTTTGAACTATACTGATCTACCTTAATCAAATCAGGTTTATCTATTTGAAAAGAATATATTTCTCCTTTGGAAGTGGCATTATAAACCTTATTACCATTAATTTCAAGTGCTCTAATATTTAAAGTAGAATCCAATAAAATGTGGTTAATTTCAACCTTTGAAAATGAAAAAGGAATCTTTTGGCAACTTGAAAAAAAAGTAATGAAAATAAATGAAAAAAATAAATTTTGAAAAACAATTGATTTTAAATTCATGGTGACAAGTTTTTAATTAAATTAATTTTCATTTTCTCGATACAGAAACTAATATAAACTTGTAACTTATTGAAATGCATACTGTTAATATAACTTATAGAATAAATTACACTAAATATAACATAATTCTTACCTTTTTAGGTGTCAAATCAATATGTGTTAATATACTATTTGTTGTAATTATTTAATGCTTAATTCCAGATTAAGTAAGTTCCTTAAAAGAACACGGAGTTAAGCGTCTTTAAATAATTATTACATTTAAGTAAAATCTAACATTATGAATAAACTGATAGCCTTTTGGGCAAAGAATAGTTTGCCAGGTAAGATTATTTTAGTTTGCGTTATTATCAATGTTATATTAGTTGCATATAACTTCTACACAGGAAAACTTTCATTCTAACTTGAAAAGTATATAAGAGTAAAGGCTCTGTTTTTTTTCTACCATCGTCAATACTTATAGATTTAATGGTGTGATACATATAAGATTGTCCAATCACTTTATTAGGATTTTTATGAAGGTCTTTTAAAGTCCTTAAATAAGCTTCTTGAACAATGTCTTCAGCGTGCATCATGTAAATATTTGTGATCTTCTCTCTTGAAAATAGACAATCGAAAAGTCAGTTTGATAATAAAGTTTCTATTATTCAAACAAATATTACTTTGTTTTGTAATCAACTGTTTAAGAGAGGTTTCTCTAATACCCCTATCAACACTCTATTCCTTCAAAATAAAATCTAATTTCCTTTTAGGGATGTGCTGGTTAAATGGGAATATAACCTATCCGTGAGTATCAATTAATTTTACTGACATCAAAAGTATTTAATCCTTTTACACAAAGTATAGTGACTTTTCTTATGATGACATAGAACTTCTTATTTATTTAAAAATTCGCTTAATAATATCTTCTGAAAAGTCATTTGGGCTTGACTACCTTCGTATAGAATTCCAATAGTATTTTCATCAATTGAGGTTAAACAAGAATAACCTTTCCCTCTTCCCGCATCTAATTCCATCCAATACTTTTCAGGCCATGTTAATCCATCATCAAAACTAACTTTTATGGTTTGTTTATGTCTTTTATATTTCGAATTTGGATTTGAAAATAATAAAATTGATTTTTTCTCACCCATTTTATCTTTATAATTATGCCTATGAATTGAAGCCATACAAAAAGACTCTATTAACGCACCATGTGAAGTTGGTTGTTCTGTCCAGGTTTCACCCAAATCATAGGTTACGGTAATAGCTCTCCCATTTTTTTCTCCTTTTTCTTTACGATTACGATTGTCTCGCATATTCAGTAAAATACTACCGTCTAATAATTCGACTGCCATACACTCTGTAGTATTTTGATATGCCACATTACTTGTTTTCCAAGTTATACCATGATCCTTACTATAAGTTATATTTGAGAAAGTTTTTCCATTTTCGTCTCTGCCTTGTGTAGGGAATACTAAAGTGCCATCTTTTAAGGTAATACCATGTCCTGGAGCTGGTGCCCAAAGCCACCATTTTGGATCTTTACACATTTCGGTAAGGTTTACCGGTTCACCCCATGTTTTTCCATCATCAGTGCTTTTTATAATCAAAAATTGACTGGTTTGTTTCACTCCCAATCCGGGTTGTGAACCTTTAGTTTTCCACTGATGATTCCAATCTTTAGAGTTCTCATTCAATCCGTCGAGCCATTTACCTTCAGCGTTTATAACGCCATGCATCCACAAACCTGCTATATAAATATCATTATTTGTACGATCTACCAATATATTTGCATCACTCACACCATTAAATTTTTCGGGCAGCCCTCCCCAAGTTTTCATGTCGAGAACTATTTGCATAGGCTCCCGATTTTGACCGCCGTCTAAAGATCGACTTAGACCAATATCCATATGTCCTTGTAAATCTCGTCCCAATTCTCTTCGCACGTCATAGGTTGCCAATAATGTCCCTTTATTTGTAGTTGTTAATCCAGGAATGCGATATGTATGTACATTATCTTGTTTATGTTGCCGAACAGCTACTCCTAATTGCTGTGCAATGTTCGTTACTATTGAACCTGAAGCTACGTGTACTTCCCCAGAATTGGTTATAATAGATGTACAATTACCATCAACGGAATTAGCCAAATTAGCACTCTTTTTTCAACTTATAGGAAAGCCAAAAGTAGCTGGTGTCCTTTTCAATTTTTTGTTTACCCTCAAAGATCATTTCATCTGAAAGCGAACTGGATTTGGCAAAAATAGATTCTGTAGAAAATCTTTCATTGTCGGCTGTATAAAAAACACTGATACTTTCAATATCATTCAAATCTGTAGTTCCTATAGTAGATATTTTCAGTTTTTCAACAGTCATCGGAAGACTATCATACTTAGTGACTCTAATTTTTAATACCTCATTCGCTTCTTTGTTTGTTAATATGGGTAACTGTTTCTGGATAGTTTCAACATGTATATTTTGAACTTGTGATGTACATGTAGTTAATAAGAGTGATAGGCATAACGATATTATAAATATTGATTTCATTAATTTTGCTTTAATTATTTTTTTAAAATCTTAAAAACTTTCCACCCTACAAGCCCAACTAATATATAAGGTATTGCCATTAAATATATAATCCCATTATTAATTCCCTTAGCGGTGTTTTGTCCTTCTTCAGACTCTATAACTGCTCTACACATTGAACATTGAGCATAAGAATATTCAATCATTAGTATTATTGAAAAAACTCCAATAAAAAATATTTTTTTCATAAACTTAAGCGTAATAAGGAGAAATCATTAAGTAAATAATAACACCTGTACTTGTTATGTATAGCCATATAGGGAGAGTGATTCGGGCAATTTTTTTATGATTTTCAAATTGATTAGAAATAGCCCTTACATATGATATTAAAACCATAGGTATTATAGCAACTGAAAATACAATGTGAGTTATTAAAATAAAATAATAAATTGTTTTCATTATACCTTCTCCTGCATATAATGTGGGATCAGAGGTTAAATGATAAGCAACGTACATTAACAAAAACAATAAAGACAAGCCAATAGCAACTTTCATTAGTTGCTTGTGTAGATTTATTTTTTTATTTTTTATCGCCCATAAGGCTAATAAAAGTATGAAAAAGGTATATCCATTTATAGTTGCATATATAGGGGGTAAAAAAGATAATTCCTGCAAATTATTTAAACGAATTCGAAATAGAATTGCAATTGCAATAGGTATTAAAATAGAAACTAAAATAATCAAATTTTTATATTTTAAATTATCTATAAAATTCATTTTTTTTGTATAAATTATTTTCTTTTAATAATAGAGCTATGTCTTCGACTAACATATCTACTCCCTGAATTGGAGCAAATTCATTTTCAATTCCTAAATAGTAAACAATTGGATTTCCAAATTTATCAATTCTAGATCGAAGATAACCATTCTTATCAATCAAAGCAAAGTACCCTTGATGCTCAAAGCCCCCAGCAACATTTGGGTTAATTCCTGCAAAAATATTAAATCCTTTATTAGCAATTGAATATATATCTGATTTTTGACCAGTTAAAAAATTCCAATTCAAGGAATTTACTGTTAAACCTTCGGAGTAAGATTTTAAAACCGATGGTGTGTCATTTTCAGGGTCTATACTAAATGATGCTATTCCAAAATCGTCTTTTTTCCCATAAATTTCATATAAAGACTTCATGTTTTTATTCATAATAGGACATATCGTAGGGCATCTACTAAAAAAAAACTCCACTAAAAATACTTTTCCTAAATAATCTTCATTAGAGACATACAAACTGTCCTGATTTATTAATATAAATTGCGGCACTTTCTTAGCTTCCCCATTTATCTTAATATAAGCTAGAGAAGAACTTAGCGTTGTGGTTCTATTGCTTGATATGATCTTTTTTTCAGAAATTCTTTCTAGAATTTTAGGAATAAAGATTAAGCTGAAGACTATTATAACTAAAATCAATCCTAAATATGAATACTTTTTCATGACACTAAATTAAGTAATGATGTAATTTATAATTAGAAATATTTAAATTACTTTAATCCATTATTGTTGTTTTTTTTTAATGCTAAACGATACTCCGCTAAAATAACCTTAACATCATCGACCATCTTATTATTTATTTCTGCTACTGAAGAGGAATCGTATCCAAACAATGTTCCTTTATCATCATCATCTCTTCCTCTCAAATTTCTCTGTTTATCAATAATAAAAACAATAGAAGAAGATAAAGAGCTTGACAACAAAGTGTCAGAATTTAGAGAATCATATAGATTATTAATTTCTATTTCATTCCCGAAAATAAATTTCCAATTAACCAAGTCAGTGCCAACTCCTTCAATTAATTCATTTTTAAATTTTATTATTGAATCTTGATTCCCTTCTTTAACTACTACTACAAATTGAAAGTCTTTAAATTCATAAAACCTTTTATAAATCTTCTGATTCAAATTGAATCCATCACTTTTTCTTTTTAAAACATCATCTCCCCAGAAACATAGTACGCTAATATGGTTACTTAGTTTAACCTTTTCTTTGTTTAGAGAATCCCATTTATCAAGTTCACTTATTGATTGAGTTAATACGGGGAGTTTGGCAAAATTATTAACTCCTAAAGCAAAAAAAAGATAAATAACTATTGGAAATATAAATAAAATTCCTAGAACAATATATTTTTTTATTAGTTCATTCTTCATTTATGAATATTAGAAATTCCAGCTTACAAAATTTTCATTCATAACATCAAAAATATAATCTGCTTCCAAAAGCAAAATTAATGCTAAAAAAGGAATTAAAAAGATTAAAGGAAAAACAACTGAACCCTGCAAAGAAGATTTTTCATCACGAATATGCATGAAGTCCCATGCAATATAATAAGCTTTAACTATAGTTAAAATAATAAAAATCCAATTCAATAATTTAATTCTTAACACTGGTGTGCTTAAAATTTCAGGTTTTATAATTCCTAATGCAACTTCAATAGTTGTAACTATAGAAAGAAAAATTAATACTCCCCATATCTTTTGAACATTAGATTTGAATTTTAAAAGCCCTCTAAAGATTGCGAGATTTTCTGTTTCGTGTCCCATTTTATTTTATTATAAATTAAACTAAATAGAAAAATGTAAATACAAATACCCAAACTAAATCAACAAAATGCCAATATAAACCTACCTTTTCAACCATTTCATAATTACCTCTTTTTTCGTAAGTCCCTAATATTACATTAAAAAATATTATAATATTTATTACTACTCCTGAAAAAACATGAAATCCATGAAAACCAGTTATAAAGAAAAAGAAGTCAGCAAATAATCGATGACCATATTCATTATGAATTAAATTAGCGCCCTCAACTACCTCTTTAGCGTTTTGAATATGAATTAATGACTCTTCTCTTGATAAAATTATTTTACGTCCTTTCTCATCAATCTTTTGAAGTCTTATAACTAATTTATCATTTACTTCAAATCCATGTTTTACCTCATTTATGCTAAAGCTAGATAATTTAGATTCTGATAAATACCAAATTCCATTACTTGATTCGTGAGTTTGTCTTTCAGATGGGATTTGAATAGAAAAGTCATTTATTGGAGCTCTTTTTCCTGTTTCAGAATTCACAAATTGTAAGATCTGCCCTCCCTTAGTTTCAAGAGCTCCATAATCTCCCTGAATAAAAGTTTTCCATTCCCAAGCTTGAGATCCAACAAAAGTTGCTCCAAAAATAATTGTTAAAAACATATAAAAAATTACTTTATTTTTTTTCATATGATGTCCGGCATCAACTGCAAGAACCATTGTTACTGAAGAAATAATTAAAACAAATGTCATAAAAGCGACATAATACATAGGAGCGTCTATGCCATGCATGAACGGGAAATGAGTAAATACCTGATCCGCAATTGGCCATGAATCGATATTCTTGAATCTAGAAAAGCCATAGGAAACTAAAAGACCTGAAAAAGAAAGACCATCAGATACTATAAAAAACCACATCATCAATTTACCATAACTAGCATTCATTGGTTGTTTTCCTCCGCCCCAAACACTAGATTCATCAACCTGACTTGAACTTGTTGCTTCCATAAAAGATCTTAAATACTTAAGTATGCAAATTTAATATTTTTTAATTATATGCGGTGAGAAAAATATATAAATATAACCACAGTAAATCTAGAAAATGCCAAAATATTAATGCAAGCTCAAAACCTAATTTATTTTCAGAATTGTAAAGCCTTCTATAACTATTGATGGTAACTACTATAAGGACTATCATTCCGGCTAAAAAATGAAAAACATGAAGCATTACCAATATATATAAAAAAGATGTAGTTATTGAGCTTTCTGCCCCAGTAAAGTAATAACCTTGGTCTACAATTTCTTTAAAGCCGTTTATCTGAAAATAAATAAATAAGATTGAAAGAATTATAGTCAGCCATAAAAAAAAAATTTGAAGACTTAAACTACCCTTTAACATTCCTTTTTTTGATAGATAAAAAGTAAAACTGCTTAATAAAATACAAATAGTGCTTATTAAAAATGATCCGGGTAAATTAAATCCCTCTAACCAATCTTGCCTAGAACTACTTACTACATATGCGCTAGTAAGTCCTCCAAAAGTCATAGTCATACTAATCATGGAAAACCACAACATCATTTTTTTTGCTTTAATTTTTTTTAATTGCTCTTGAATCATTTTAAATATATTTATCTAGTACATAAACTATTTGCAACACTGAAATATAGCCTACGCTTGCGTACATTAATTTTTTTGCTGCAAGAGTTGAGGTCTTTTTCATTAAATCTAGTGCAAAGTATAGCATTATAATTCCTAAAAATAGAACAATTGCCGCTCCAATTAAAGTCAAATTTAAAACTCCAGTGTAAGGGCTTAATGGTGCAATAGAAACTATTATCATCCATACTGTATACATTACAATAAGAAACGCTGTTGATTTATCCTTGTCTCCAGTAGGAAGCATTTTGAATCCAGCTTTTTTATAATCATCATCCAACATCCATCCAATAGCCCAAAAATGAGGAAACTGCCAAAAAAATTGAATCATAAATAAAACTCCAGGTTCAACACCAAACTTATTAGTGCAAGCTACCCATCCTAGCATAAAAGGTATAGCTCCAGGTATTGCTCCTACAAAGACGCTTAATGGAGTTTTAGTTTTCAGAGGCGTATATATGCAAGTGTAAATTAAAATAGCTAAAGCTCCAAAAAATGAAGTTCGAAAATTAATTTTATAAAGTAAAAATAATCCTATTAAAGTCATTAATACCGCAATTATAAGTGCAGTATTTAAAGAAATTCTTTTTCCAGGTAATGGTCTGTTTTTAGTTCTTTTCATTAAAAGATCTAAGTCTTTTTCCAATACTTGATTAAACACATTTGATGCACCTACTATAAAGAAACCTCCAGTAAATAGTAAAATTACAGGGATAACTTCTATAGTTTTAGCAGCTAGAAAATATCCTGCTAAAGAAGAAAAAACCACACTTAATGCCAGACGCATTTTAGTTAATTGTTTAAAATCTTCTACTACTAAATAAAATTTTTGAATTATATCAAGGTTCATTTTCTAACTCCATCCAATATTAAACAAAGATAAACCACAGATAATTATAATTAGTTATATCTAACATTAATTTAAGAAAACAAAAAAATTATTGAAGTCTAAAAGTTATAGGAATACTAAAAGGAACCCTAACTGCCCTCCCTCTTTGTTTTCCAGGAGTCATTCTTGGAAGCTTAGAAATAATTCTTTGAGCTTCTTTTTCTAGATTTTTATCTGGACCCCTCATCCTAATATTGGTAATTGATCCATTTTTAGATATTATAAAATTAACATAAACTCTACCTTGAATACCCATCTCTTGAGCAATTTCAGGATATCTAAAGTTTTTACGAATATGCTTGTTAATCTGCTCTTGAAAGCAAACTCTCCTTTGAGATTTAGAGACATTTTCACATCCAGGATATATTGGAACGTCCTCAATTACCGCAAAAGGGACATCAATATCTTCAAAATCATCTTCCACTTCAATCTCTTCTATCTCAACAATTTCTTCTTGATCAGATTCAGTTGATTCAATAACAGTTTCTTCAATTTCCTCTTCATCTTCTACCACTTCAATGATTTCTGGAGCAGGAGGTGGAGGTGGTGGAGGTGGAGTCTTAATTTGTTCAGTTATCGGAACCTCTTCATCGTCATCATTTTCTACATTAAGGGATTCATAAAGAAATCCACTCTTTTCATATGTTTTCCATTCAATACCACGCCACATAATCAACAAAACAAATGCTAATCCTATAGCGAAATAAAGACTACTACTCTTAGATAAATCGGCTTTAGGATTTTTTTTTGGCTGCATAGAACTTGTATTAAATGGCTAATTTAAAAAAATACATTATTTATTTACAAAAAAACTAAATCTTTTTGAAAAAATAAAAAAAATAGTAATTCCAATTAGATTCGCTAAGAGATCAACTCCTTCAAATGATCTATATGGAATAAGGGTTCCTTGAATGATTTCTAATGAAATGCCTAAAACGAGAGAAATGCTTGTTGAATAGAATTTTGGAAATTTAAAATTCCAATCAATCTTAAATGCTAAAAAAAAAATTGTTGAAAGTGAAAGATAAAAAATGATATGTCCAATTGCTTCAAATGAAAATGAATTACCAGATATATATGGTCTTCTGACAAAATCAAACTTATTTAGAGAAAGGTAAATTATAAATAATGCGTCTGAAATTGATAAAATTGAAAAAATAAATTTAAGCTCTAATACTTTTCTTATAATCATTTGAATTAAGTAATGAACCCAATTCTGATATTGAGTTTATTCTAACCTTAATAATCCATCCATCTCCATATGAATCATTATTGACTAATTCTGGATTATCTATTAAAAGATCATTAACTTCAATCACCTCTCCACTTAAGGGCATAAAAAGATCAGAAACAGTCTTTACCGCCTCAACAGTTCCAAAAATTTCCTCAATATTTAAATTCTCATTTAAAGTTTCTACTTCTAGATAAACAATGTCTCCTAATTCCCTTTGAGCAAAATCAGTTATTCCAATGGTTATAATGTCATTTTCAACTTTAACCCATTCATGATTTTTTGTATATGATAAGTTATCGGGTATATTCATAAATAAAATTTTAACTAAACAAATATATATTTTTCTATAAACCTTAAGAGATTTTAATCTCCAAAATTATACCTGAGAGTAATTCCTGATCGAATACTGGTTTGAGGAAATGCTGAAGATATTGCAAACTTTGAAAAATTATGATCATAGAAAAATAAGGCTGTTAAGTTTTTTGATAAATTATAATCTGCTGATATTTTAATTGCCCATAAAGTTTGACCTGAGGTAACTTGATTATTGTCAATAATAATATTTCTTAAAACTGTAATGTTATTTCTATAAGAAATATCTGTTTTAATATTTAAATCTCCTTTTAAAGTAGTTCTTCTTCCTCCAATATTAGTTCTAAATTGAAGTTCTTTAATTCTATATCCTAGGCCCATTACATATTCATCTCCTGATGATTCAGTTAAAATATTATTGTCTAAGCTTAATGAAAGAGCTCTATCTTTTTTAAGCTCTGCTAAGAATTTAAAAGAATTTTTAAGTTCTAAATCTATTCTTAATAAAGGATTAAATTGTTCAACTAAATTTATATTACCATATAGCCTAGAAGCTAAAAAATTTCCACCATCATCCTTTAAATATGGATTAGTTATTTCATAATCTAAATTTGTTTGAAAATTATTAATTGTTAAACTCGATCTATATCCATGAGTTAATGAAAATCTATTAAAAATTTTCTTTAAAGATTTAATTTTCATCAATCCAGTATACTTTATATTCCAATTTGGAAGCGGAGTTGTATTAGTCGGATTTAATGAAATTTTTTCGGCAGACTGACCTGAATAAGCGGACAGAAATGCTGGAATAAGAACTGATTGATGATTTTTTCCATAACCCTTAACATACCCATCACCATCAAAACTATCAAGATCTATACCGTTTATATAGGCTAAACGTTTTGAAATAATCAATCTATTACCCCTAAAGTCTTCAAAACTTTGATTAAATGATCCTGAATATTTTTTAAATGCAGTGCCAATAATAATATTTGACATTCCAAAATTACCGTATTGATTGGGGTTTAAAGAATTATACTCTTCATTTATAACAGAAAAGTTTTCAGAATTATTCACGGAAAAGTTTTTTTCTGCATTTAAATCAATTAAAAGTCCTGCTCCAAAATTAAGTTGTCCACTAATATTAAATTGATTGTTATGAATTTGCGTAAATGCTTGATTGAAGTCTGGAAAACTAGTTATCCATCCCTTTCTTGCAGCCTCATACCTTATATCCGACTGACTGCCAAACACATACCCTAAAGAGGGATCAGATGTCCCTATTATTCCAATACTTTGAAGATATCCAGGCAAAACAGTTCCGTTATTTTCTGAATATGTGAATTGTATTCTTTCTATTTTTGTTAATCCCTTAATTAAACTTTCAAAAAAAGATTTATTTTTTTTTGAATTATCAAATCCCAAATTCCTATAAAGCTGATTAATCGAAATAGAGCCATTTAAAGTTTTGGTATTAGCATTTTGTATAGTGTTCACTATTCCCAAAACATCTCCCTTAGTCGATTTGACTCCTTCTAGGACCTCCGACCCTCTTTCCCAGCTAAAGTCGCCCGTATAGCTATAATTTGCCTCTATAAAGCTTAGAAAAGGAAAGTGTTTAAAAGGAATACTGTAATTTAAATTTAATGACTGGTGATGCCTATCTGGATCCCCACTGTTCCATAATCCATCCCAAATATTTTTTTCTTTATCTACCCTATCTATATCTTCTCCCTTATCTAGAAAATAATTTTTTACAATATTATTAGTAGATGAAGTGAAGTTTAATCTAAGTGAACGACTAATATTATGGTTAATCGCATATGTAACGTCAAAACGATAGTTTCTTTGCTGTAAATCAGGCATAGAGATCTGATCTTCAATATTGATGTTTTCTAAATAAACTTCTCTAAATTTTTGACTATTGAATATTCTATCTATCTTTGAATTAACTGAAATTGAAGATGGAGTTAAATTTAAATTAAACTCTTTTAGCCATTCGAAATATTTTGATTTATTAATAAATTTATTTTTTAAAAATGGATTTATTTCATAAGGAGTAAATGAATAAGTGTAATTACCTGATAAATTTAATTTCTTATTTTTCTGATTTTCAATCTCATAATCATAATGATAAATTTCATTATAAGAATACGAGACTGAAATATTTTCAGGACTATAAAATCTAGATTTTTGAGAATTACTTATTTTTCTAATTCCAATTAAATTTATACTTTTATTTCGAGTAAAATCTAGAGCTTGTTGCTTAATAGATTCTCTTGAATTTTTATTTTTAATTTGCTTAAGTCTTTCTTCCAAAAGAATGTCTTGATAAAAAGGATCATACTCAGGCGTAATCTTTGTTTCTCCACTGCTATAATTTAAAGGTATTTGAAAGCCCCATTTTTTTGGAAAAAATCTACCTAAATTAATGTTAGAAACCAAATTATATTGTTTGAAATCTTCTTTACTCCTTTGGTTTGGAGTTTGATCTATTGATCCAAAACCAATTGTAGACAATTTTCCTGTTAACGAAAAATTAGCAAGGTCAGCAAGGTTTCCATCTAAAGAGCCAATAGCCGCCCATCCTCCTTTATTTTCTATTCCCGCAATTCTAAGTTCATTAAACCATACCTCTCCACATAAGTTGTCCCCCAATGTTTTTGATGGATTCTTAACGCCTATCATCATTGTTTGAATTGAGCCTAAAGAAGGATTCCCTTTTACTGATAATTTATATTTTTTATCTCCGTACAAAGAACTTATAAGTGAAAATTCTTCTATTATATTTAGATTTTCATCAAAATATACTGCTTCGTTTGTTGTTTTACCAATAATTTTAGCTTTTAAACGAGATAAAATTGAAATGGGGATATCAATTGAATTTATTTCTGGCTGCCATACTTCTTCCGCAGATAATCTATTTGAAGCTCCTATCAAATATGATGAAGGTTTTAATGGAATTTCAATTTGATAATAATTATCTTTTAAATCAGAACCTAATCTTATAAAAGCTACTACTCTTTTATCAAATCCTTCATTTAATCCCTCCCCTGGCAATTGATCTTGACCTTGAGTAGATTCAGCATGTAAATACATTTTTAATTTTTCATACCGCCTAAGGTCAACTTGAATATTTTTATAGATTGATCTAGAATCCATAGGCTTAAGGTTACAAAACCTAAGAGATAGTGATTGCTCATTTTGCCTTATCACTGTATTGTTATTATTAATTTGTTCCCTTACTATATCTGGAGGTAAAATATAATTTATAGGAATTCTGTTTTCGTTTTCTAAAATATTAACAGTGCTTATGTCAACTGTTGTACCTGTATTATTAATTATATTATTATTTAAAGGTTTATTATATCTTCTCCAATCACCTCTAACTAAATCTAATGTCCCAAATCTTAATACCACTGGTTTATCAAAATTACTTAAAACCATTCTCAAAAATCTAATTGATCTTAAATCTTGAATTCCATTAACATTTTGATAATATTTTTTATATGTAGTAGACTCATAATATGCTTTATCAATTGGAATTTTAAATTGTATCCACCTAGTAGAAATGTTTTTACCATTAGGAAGGACTACTTTTACATTTTCTCTAACATCAGTTACAAATGGATGATTACCCACTGTCATGTTTTTTCTAATTGGTATATTAAATCCAAAATAACTGTCAATTGTATTCATAGTCTGATCTCTATTAATGTCTTCTGTATCTGGCTCAGAGGTGCTACCTCTATTAGAATCGCTAAAAGCTATTGGAGAATTACCGTCTGTACCATTATACCGCTTATATCTATCAATAATTCCACCTGCTACATTTGAGAAATATTCATAATTATCACCAGCCGGATCATCTATAGGGTTATTTGGATAAAAATCCATTTCTTCTAAATCATTTAATCCATCTAATCCAACGTCTTGTTTGAGTCTATCAGATTCAATTGTATTAAACGTATATAGAAGAGATTGACTTGAAGGAGTTTTTCCCCAATTAGAACTTTTGAAAGAAGATAAGTCTTTTACCGGAAGTCCATTTTCATATTGTTTTCTTCCATCTTTTAAAATATCTTCTGAAATGTTCCCCAAATGAAATGACAATGTTCCTAAATCATTATTTGATGAATCTATTTCAGAAAAAGTGTCTAAAAGCCAAAATTCTATAAACTCTACATTAGTTTGTTCAAAATTTGTTGAATTAATAGCCCTCATAATTCCTCCCCAATTATTTTTTACATTTTTATTAAAATAATTCAAAGGATTGTTGTTGTAGGGGCCTTTTTCTTTTGGAAAATATGCTAAATCAAATGTATTTTGGACCGTAGTCTGTCCTTGAACTAAATCTTGTTCAGGAAAAATTTCATTAATAAAAATTCTTCTAGTAGTATTTAAAGATATTGAAGCATTATCAACTCCATTAGGTCTTAATTGATTAGAATAAAAAATTGGATCAACAGTGTACCAGGATAATAAAGCTCTATTATAACCTCCAGTTATGTCATTATTCAAGGCATTAGATCCCTTAAAACCTTCATTTGGAACACTAGATAAGCTCCATGCAAATGGACTTTTAATATCAATATTTGTTTGAGCTCCTTCAAAATCATCTATATAAACTGTAGCGTCACCCTGTAATTTAGTATTTTTAGGTATTTTAGAAATTAAAGAAGCGACTTCACCTCTGAAAGATATTATTGAAGGGATTTCAGTTTCAATTGTTGGGAGTTTATTTACTAATCTAGTTAAAAAAGGAATTTCAGTAGAAAAATTCATGTTAAAGCCAATCATTGTATTATTTACTGGCTCACTTCCATAATTAGCTTTTTGAGTTAAAGGATTTTCACTCAAATTAATTAAATTACCGCCGATAATTATCTTTTTATTAAACTGGTGAATAACATCAAACCCTGAAAAACGTTTATTTTGTTGACCAAAGACAGAATTGTTCTCTACAGAAATATTAATTGGAATATTAGATGTTCTTAAAGCAGGATCTAAAACCTTAACTCTTCCTATTTGATAATTAACCGTATAATCTATACCTTCTTTCAATAATCTACCTCCAGCTGTAACTTTTACAGATCCTCTAGGGATGTTAAATGCTCCAATTGATATACCATCTCCTCCTACAGATTTATATCGACCTTTTAATTCAAATTTATTTTTTTCAGTTGATTCTAGTGCTGCTGACTGTGTAAGTTTATATAAATCTCTAAAAACATATTTAGCTTGATTTTGATTATAAGTCAGTTCATTTTCATATAATTCAATTTGAGAAGTAGAATTTGATAATTTATTAAATAAATTTTCTCCAAAAGGTTCCACTGAAGGGAAAATAATTCTTCCATATCTTTGATCAACAGTTATTCCAGGAATAAAGTCAAAAAACCCATCTCCTTCTGGCTCTGGATCATTATATATATTTAACCTATCTAGGTTAAATGAATTTAATAAAATTTTATTACTAAAAGACTCCGGCCAAATTGAAGAATCTACTGGAGAAATATAATTAATTGGCGATGGGTCAGAATACAAAATACTTAATTTAAAATCTTCCCCTGATAGTTCAAATGCTCCAGTATTATAAATATTCTTCATCATTAAATCCCAAATAGGTTGACGAATATCTGTAAGACTGCTCTTTAATAATTTTACAATTAAATTATTTGTTGTTTCAATTTGATTATTTTCATTACTAACTAATTCTGTTCCGGCTATACCTCCATTTGCAAATTCACCAACTTGATAAACTTTTCCTTTATATGTATATTGAAATGAAACTCCTAAAATTTCATCATTGCTTAATCTTTGATTAAGAGATATATAACCCAATTGTTTATGTATTTTATATTCATTAGACTGCAGTTTTCTTGCACTTTCCAAAACCGCATAATCAATGCCTTCTATTACTTTACCATTAAGCATGCCGAATCCAGATGAAGTTTGCGAAACATCTCTAATTTTATTACTCAAAAAAGACCCTGATCCAATAGATTTAGGATCTAACTTATTAGATTGATTAGTAGGAACTTTAGTAATTGAGGTGTTGTTGAAAAAAGAAGATTCTAACTCTCCTAGTCTTGTGTTCTTTAAAACACTCTCTCCTAAATCTTGCAATCCAATTATATTTCTAATATTATTAGTTTGAGATTGTCTATTAGTAATCCAAACCTCAACTCTTGTTATATTAATTGGAGAATTTATATAAGGATAATTTTCTAAAAAAAAATCGTAATTATCTCTAAAATAATGAGCTAAAAAAAAATGTCTATCTGCTTCGTAATCTAATGCAAAAATTGAAAATTCTTGCATTTTGCCTCCAGCCTGAGCAATAATAGATTGAGTTTGAGATCTCTGTTCAGCAAAAACTCCAGTGATATTAGTTTTTCCAAATTTTAATTGTGTTTTAACTCCCATTAAACTTTGTGCTCCTGAAATTAATGAACTATTTAACGGCATATTAATATTTCCAATATCAATATTTTGAATAATAGCGTCTTCTGACACCGGAAGATTTAGAAAATTTGAAATATTAGCCTGGTAATTTTTAATTTCATTAACATTTGATTTAAGCTTACTAATTCTATCTATATTATTTGAAATTTTTTCGTTTAAATCATCAGGTAAATAATTTTTAATTTCTTTTAATTTAGGAGGATTGAATTCGAGTTTAACTAAATTTTGAAAATCAAAAGTAGACTCAGTGTCATAATTTGCAGTTATTTGTAATCTTTCCCCGATTTTACCTAACAAGCTTAAAGTAATTCTTTGATCAAAATCAAATGCAAAATTTCTTCTATTTCGAGGTGAAAAAGCAGGATTATCGTTTTTCTGAAATCGAGCGCCTAAATCAATGCCTATTGACCCTTGTGGTTTAACATCAATAAAATTACTACCAAAAATTGATTCAAAAAATTTTGAATTAACATAGAGCTCTGGTAATAAATTTTTTTGCGATTCCTGTAAATTTTTTTTTAATCCAGTTAGTGTATTTAATTTTTTTTTAAAATATTCTTTCATTTTTTCTTTAAGAACCAACTGATTAAATTCTTTTACAGTAAGCACAAGTGGAGTGCTTATAGGGTATTCCGCTATAGTTTCAGAGAAAATATAAATATTTTGATCAGGATCGTAAACATATTTCGCAACTACACTTTTAGGTAATGGTAATTCAATTTTCCCTAAAATATAAGAATCTGTCTCAGTAGTCTGGGCATTAATTATAGGTGAATAAAAAAATCCTATTATTAAAGTCAAGAATAGAGTTGTTTTTAAAGAAAAAAAATATTTCTTTCGAAATTGAATCAAGAGCTTTTAAAGTTTATTCAAAGCTACTTTTATTAGCTCTTCGACAGAGCTTTCTGGTTCACTTTGAATTATATTATCAATTAATTTTTCAGACTGTCTTCTTGGATAACCAAGAACCTCTAAGGCTGATAACGTCTCTTCTTTAATTGTATTGCTTTTAGAAAGAGGAATTTGATCAATTCCTTCAATATTTTGCACCTTATCTTTTAGTTCAATTAAAACTCTTTGAGCAGTCTTTAATCCTATACCTTTAATTGATCTTATTAAATCTAAATTTTCATGTAAAATGGCCTTTTGAATTTCATTTGGAGTTATAGAAGAAAGCATTGTCCGTGCAATACTAGATCCAATTCCGGAAACAGAAATAAGTAGTCTAAAAATAGATCTTTCTTTTTGGTTAAAAAAGCCATAAAGAGTATGAGAATCTTCTTTTATTTGTAAATGCGTGTAAAGCAATAACTCTTCGCTATTGCCAATTTTGCCATGAGTGTATAACGATATATTAACCTGATAACCAATTCCTTGACAATCAATTACCACGTAAGTGGGTTTTTTTTCCACTAATTTACCCTTAATTTGAGTTATCATTTTCTATTTTTTTGTTGTGCGTCAATAACAGCTACAGCTGTCATGTTTACTATTTCGTTAACACTTGCTCCTAACTGTAAAACATGAACTGGCTGATCTAGTCCAAGTAAAATTGGGCCAATTGATTGATTATTATTTAATTCTTTCATTAATTTATAAGCAATATTGGCCGAATCAAGATTAGGAAAAACTAGAGTATTTACATTTTTATTTACTAATGATGAAAAAGGAAATCTTTCTTTTAACATCTCCCGGTTTAAAGCAAAATCAGATTGTATTGGGCCGTCTATTGTCAAATCAGGTAGGGCCTTATGTAGGTACTTTACCGCTTGAGAAACTTTATCAGCCTGAGAAAAACGAGAAGACCCAAAATTTGAAAATGAAAGCATAGCTATAACTGGCTTAAGGCCAAACATTTTAACTAATTCGGAAGTCATTTTGGCAATAATTGCTAATTCCTTTGCACTTGGATCAATATTAAGAGTAGTGTCCGAAATAAAAATTGGGCCACGTTGAGTTAACATAATATTTGTTGCCGCTATTCTACTGACTCCATTCGCTTTTCCAATTATTTCTATAATAGGCTTAACAACTGACGGATAGCTCCTTGAATACCCTGAAAGCATTCCGTCTGCATCACCACTTTTTACCATCATTGCTCCAAAATAATTTCTTTCCTTTAAACGAGATATGGATTCGTATTCTGAAATACCTTTCCTTTTTTGTTCATTCCAAAATATTTTTCCATAAAATTCTCTTATCTTTTTTTGATCATCACTTTTTGGATCTAAAATCGGAATATTATCATCAAAATCAATTGACTTCATTAATTCTAATATAATCTCCTTGTTTCCAAGAAGAATAGGGTGAGCAATCCCTTCTTCATTTGCAATTTGTGCTGCTTTAAGAACATTAAGTTGATCTGCTTCAGCAAATATTATTTTTTTTGGATCTTCCTTTGAGCGATCATGAATTAAACGAATAGTCTTTTGACTTCCTCCAATTCGATCAGACAATTCTAGCCTATATCTTTCCCAATCCTCAATTTTAATTCTAGCTACTCCAGATAAAATAGCCGCTTTCGCTACTGCAATTGGAATTTCCTCTATAAGTCTTGGATCAAATGGTTTAGGAATTATATAGTCTTTTCCGAAAGATAATCGGCGCTTTTTATAGGCAATATTTACCTGCTCAGGAACAGGTTTTTTTGCTAATTCAGCTAAAGCTTTTACGGCTGCCATTTTCATTTCTTCATTTATTTTCGTTGCTCTAACATCTAAAGCTCCTCTAAAAATAAACGGGAATCCTAAAACATTATTAACTTGATTTGGATGATCTGACCTTCCCGTAGCCATAATTATATCTTTTCTAACAGAACAGGCTAAATCATAATTAATTTCAGGATCTGGGTTTGCCAATGCAAAAACTATTGGATCTTTAGACATTGACAAAAGCATTTTCTCGTTCAAAATATTTGATTTTGATAATCCAATAAAAACATCAGCTCCTTTAATTGCTTGCTCCAATGTTTTTATTTTAATTTTAGTGGCAAATTCAGCTTTTTCTTTAGTTATACTTTTTCGAGATAAACCAATAACCCCCGTACTGTCTGTCATAATTATATTTTCACTTTTAACCCCAAATGCCTTATATAATCTTCCACATGAAACTGCAGCTGCGCCCGCACCAGATATTACTAATTTAATCTTATCTATTTTTTTATCGACTAATTCAACTGCATTAATTAAAGCGGCGCATGAAATTATTGCTGTACCATGTTGATCGTCATGCATTACAGGAATATTCAATTCTTCTATTAATGCCTTTTCTATTTCAAAAGCGTCTGGGGCCTTTATATCTTCAAGGTTAATGCCTCCGAATGTAGGGGCAATAGCTTTTACTGCTCTTATAAAATCTTTAGGATTATTTGCGTCAATTTCAATGTCAAAAACATCAATATCAGCAAAAATCTTAAAAAGCAAAGCTTTACCTTCCATTACTGGTTTAGAAGCTTCTGGGCCAATATTCCCAAGTCCTAATACGGCAGTCCCATTTGAAATGACAGCGACCAAATTACCTTTATTAGTGTATTTATAACTATTATTTAAATCTTTTTCAATTTCTAAACAAGGGGATGCAACTCCTGGGGAATAAGCTAAAGATAAATCCCTCTGAGTCTGATAATTTTTAGTAGGTATAACTTCAATTTTTCCAGGTCTAGGCTTTGCGTGATAGACTAAAGCTTCTCTCCTTTTTTTTTCTTCACTCATTTTTTTTTCCTAAGTAGGAGTAAAAGTATGAACAAAACTTTTAAATCTTTATGTGAATAGTCAAACAATTTTTTTTTAAACTATTTTACTTAAATTAATTTTTAATTGTTTTTAATTGTTTAACAATAAAATCGCCTATTTTTTGACCCTGACTAACGCCATTTGTTATCGCCATTTCATAGTGTATTCCTCCATATAGTCTTGAAATAGCAGCTTCCTCTGATGCTTCAATAAAAGAATTAAACGACCTCATCGGAAGACCAAATTCCATTTCAGAGGTATCGTCAAAACTAAAGTCTTTGCCGTAAATATCAGTTAAAATTACTGCAGAAGCTCTGGAAATTACTGAATGTCCGCTTGTGTATTCTGGAAAAGGAGGGGTTTGAAGTAGTGGTAACCAATCTTCATCTATATATTCATTTATTATTGTTTCTGGGCGCACCACAATAGTCTTCCACTTTTCATCCCAACAACTTATAAAAGCATCAAATAATGAAATAGAAACTAATGCATAAGTTCGAATAGATTCAATGTCATTTGACTTAGATTTCTCTGATACAATTTTACAAATATTTATCCAATGACCTCCAGGTGTTATTTTTTTTGTCGCAAACATCGCATGGCCTTTATGATGAGAAACATAAGGATTACAATCCCAAAATTTTGCAATTTCAATTTGCTCATCAGTTAAATTATTTGTTACACTATAAACCTCCATTAATTGATTATGAAATAAACTATTTTTATTTAAACTAAAAGAAAATGGTTTTGTAGCTGGAAATTGAGAAGCGGAATCAATAACCATTGTTCTTATTTTATTCCAATGGGGTTCTATTCCGTCCATATAATCTGGTGGCGTTGGTTTCCAAAAACTAGGCTCTTCTTTAATTGTATACTTTGAAAATGTTCTAGTTTGAGCATAATTATCCTTAGAAGCCCAATTTAGAATATGTTCTGAAACAATTCTTCCGTATTCTCTAGACTCAATTAATACATGTCTTGAAATGTCTTTAAATTCTTTTTTTTTAAAAAAGTCTTTGTAAAATTCCTCATATCTAGCTTCGGAAAATATAAAATTTTTACCTACAATTCTAATAGATTCAATTGCAGCTATATTTAAATTAATAATTGTTGATGGCTTTGGCACTGGGGTTAACCCATTAAGTTGTTCAGCTAACGAATTATAATTAACGGTGTCTTTTTGTCTAATAATCTCATATGCCGCTATAGCTGGGTAGGCATAAACTCTTGAGGCAACAGGTGGAGAAAAAATATCATAAACTACAACGTTTGTTAAATTTTTTATTGAAGCATGAATCCATTCAGGATTCTCAAATTTAGTTAAATCATACTCCTTATTAGAACATGAAAAAATGAAAAAAAAAAATGAAAAATGAAAAAAAATAATTTTACTGATAATATAAATTTTAAAGTTAGAAATTATAACATATACCAAATTTACTTAATTTATATAAATTAAGTAGGATTAACGCTTTGATTATTTATATATATTTAAAGAATGGTGAAAAACCACTTTAAACTTTGGTAAAAAAATAATTAAATTTATAAAAAATAAGTTTGCGATCTCTAATGAATTATTCTGACAAAAATATATTAATAAATAATAATGAAAAATATGATTAACAGAAAAACTAATTAGGATTGTTTTTTTAAGAAAAGAATGTTTCTTTTTAAACCCTTAAATTTAGTTCTTTTAACCGCTGACTTATTAAAAACTTTTTTAAATGTATCTTCGGTTAATTCATCCCAATCTCTATGGGTCATTTTTAATAAATCAGGATGGGGTTTAAGTAATGGCTCATTATGATTAAGTGAAAATTTATTCCACGGACATACTTCTTGACATATATCGCAACCAAACATCCAGTTCTCCATTTTATTTTGAAATTCAATTGGCAAAGCCTCTTTCAATTCAATTGTAAAATAAGAAATGCACTTGCTAGCGTCTAATTTATATGGTTCTATAATTGCTTGTGTAGGGCAGGAATCGATACAAGCTGTACAATTTCCACAATGATCTGTTGCCTGATTATCATATTCTAAATCTAGATCTACAATCATTTCTGCAATAAAAAAATAGGAGCCTTTTTTTTTTGAAATCACATTGGTGTTTTTACCCATCCATCCTACACCTCCTCTTGTAGCCCAAGCTTTATCCATTATAGGTGCAGAATCAACAAAAGATCTTCCTTGAAAATAACCAATTTTTTCTTTCAAACAAAAAAGTAAATCTCTTAGTTTTTTTTTAATCACAAAATGATAATCGTCTCCATAAGCATATTTAGAAACTTTAGGAGCTTCTTTATCATTTTGCAGTTTATCTGAGTAATAATTAAACGTAAGCGAAACTACGCTTTTAGCCTCTTCAACTAATTTCCTTGGATCTAATCTTTTATCAAAATTTCTTTCCATATAAGTCATTTTTCCATGACTATTATTTTTAAGCCATTCTTCAAAACGCGGGGCTTCTTCTTCTAGAAAAGTAGCTTCTGAAATTCCACATGATTGAAATCCTAATCTTAATGCTTCAGATTTTATAATTGAGGAATATTTTTTCTTTAA
>Ga0114997_10000467_pt1 | contig 32941 bp, 26 predicted proteins | sample ArcticOcean_MG_C_2_FD_87045 | JGI IMG/M metagenome (GOLD analysis project Ga0114997, IMG submission 87045) | Marine microbial communities from western Arctic Ocean - ArcticOcean_MG_CB4_136 | ecosystem: Environmental > Aquatic > Marine > Oceanic | place: Arctic Ocean: Canada Basin | collected... | reverse complement strand
CTCTCATATACATGTAATGTATAAAGGCAATACCAGTTACTAGACCAGCTACAATTATTGATGTTCTCCAGTGTGCTGCAACATTACCTGCTTCTAAGAAAAAGAAAGCAGTCGATGCTAACATCACCATTGATACAAGCCAAAATGAGATTCCAACGAAGTCGTCAGAAGCCAACATGGCTGTTTCTGCGTTTGCTACACCTGAAGCACCCATTAGTGCTACAGTTGTAAGGGCAAACAATTTTAGTTTTTTCATAAAAAACTCCCTCTTTAGTTAGTTTTTAACTTTTAGTTTATATAAACTAGACTTAAACAAATGTTTAAGTCAGATGAAGGTTAACTATCAAAATAATGAAGTTTTTAGAAGGTTTAATTGTACCTAATTTGTGTTGATTTTACTTACTTTTTAAATTTTAATACAATTTTTAATTTAATAAGTCAAAAAAAATACAAATTTAGAATCAAATAATATGCCAAAAAAATTTAATGATATTTATCAAAATTCTCTTAAAGAGCCTGAAAATTTTTGGCAAGAAGTTTCAAATGATATTTTTTGGTTTAAAAAACCCACTAAAATTTTAAACAAATCTAACCCACCTTTTTATAAGTGGTTTGAAGATGGTGTTACTAACACTTGTTATAACGCTTTGGATATTCATATAGATCAAGGTCGAGGTGACAAGCTAGCTTTAATCTATGACAGTCCCATAACTGGAAATAAAAAACAATTCACTTACAGGGAATTAAGAGAAAAAGTTTCAAAATTTGCAGGAGCTCTTAGAAACCAGGGGGTAAAAAAAAGTGACAGAGTAATAATCTATATGCCCATGATACCTGAAGCTGTAATTGCAATGTTAGCTTGCGGAAGAATTGGAGCAATTCACTCGGTGGTGTTTGGGGGCTTTGCTTCAAATGAGCTTGCTAGCAGAATTGATGACAGTAAAGCAAAAGTAATAGTTACTGCTTCATGTGGTTTTGAGCCTGGAAAAACTGTTGAGTATAAACCGTTGGTTGACGCAGCAATTAAAATGGCTTCTCATAAAATAGATAAGATGATCTTGTTTCAAAGGATAGATCATACAGTTGAGCTAAATGCTCCAAAAGAAATTAGTTGGAGTGAAGCACTTTCAAATGCAAAAGAAGTAGATTGTGTTGAGATGAATTCGAATGATCTAGCTTATATTTTATATACCTCAGGAACTACTGGTGTACCTAAAGGAATTGTTAGAGATATTGGTGGTCATATAGTTGCTCTAAAATGGACTATGAAAAATATTTACAATATTGATGCTGATGATGTTTGGTGGTCGGCAAGTGATATCGGATGGATTGTTGGACATTCATATATTGTTTATGCCCCTTTATTTAAAGGTTGCACCACAGTACTATTTGAAGGCAAGCCTGTAGGCACACCAGATGCTGGAGCTTTTTGGAAAATAATTTCTGATTATAAAGTTAAATCTCTTTTTACAGCTCCAACCGCATTTAGAGCGATTAAGAAAGAAGACCCTGAAGGAAAATTTTTCTCCAAGTATGATTTAAGTAAGTTTAAGTCATTATTTTTAGCTGGTGAAAGAGCAGACCCAGATACAATTAAGTGGGCAGAAAATTTATTAAAAGTTCCTGTAATTGATCACTGGTGGCAAACAGAAACTAGCTGGGCTATTAGCTCTAATTGTACAGGAATTGAAATGATGAAAACAAAATATGGTTCAGCTTGTAAAGCAGTACCTGGTTATGATGTAAAAATCATGAAACCTGATCAAACTTTAGCAAAACCTAATGAAATGGGAGATATAGTTGTTAAACTTCCGCTGCCTCCAGGAACTTTTCCAACCTTATGGAATGCAGATAAAAGATACAAAGATAACTACATGACTAATTATGAAGGCTACTACGAAACGTATGATGCAGGTCATATAGATGAAGATGGTTATATTTGGATAATGTCTAGAACTGATGATATTATAAATGTTGCAGGTCATAGATTGTCAACTGGTGCAATTGAAGAAGTTCTTTCCAATCATCAATCAGTTGCTGAGTGTGCCGTCTTGGGAATTGTTGATAAATTAAAAGGACAATTACCAATAGGGCTAGTCGTTTTAAAGACGGGTGTTAAAAAGGACAATGAAACTATCTCTAAAGAATGTATAAAAATGGTTAGAGATACCATTGGGCCTGTTGCTGCATTTAAAACTGTAATTGTTATCAAGAGATTGCCAAAAACTAGATCTGGTAAGATATTAAGAGGAACTATCAGAAAAATTGCAGACAAAGAAGAGTATAAAATACCAGCAACAATTGATGATCCAGCAATTTTAACTGAGATAAAAGAAGACTTAATTAAAAATAATATTCTTAAGTAGTGATTAAAACATATCTAATTTTAACTGTTGCAATTTTTTGTGAAGTAGGTGGAACAATGTTATTGCCTGTTTCACAAAATTTTACAAAGATTATTCCAACAGCAACTCTTGCAGTTTTATATTTATCATCCTTTTATCTTATAACTTTTGTAGTTGATAAAATTCCAATCGCAATTGTTTATGCAACATGGAGTGGCCTTGGGGTATTTACAGTTGCAATATTGGGATATATTATCTTTAAACAATCATTATCCTGGCAAGCTGTATTAGGATTATTTTTAATTGTTACTGGAGTCATACTTGTAAATAACTTTACAGTAAAAACTATTTAAAATTTTAAAGGCTTACCCTCAGGATCACCTAAAATTTTTCCATTTCTCATTTTAATTTGACCATTAATAATTGTTGATACTGGTGTTCCTTTAAACTCGTACCCATCAAAAGGTGACCAGCCACATTTGCTTTCAATATTTTCATTTTTAATTACTATTTTTTTATTCATATCTACAATTGTAAAATCAGCATCAAAACCTTTTTTAATGAAACCCTTGTCCTTAATTCCAAATATTTTTACTGGATTTTCACATATAGAATTCATCAATTGTTCAATACTCAATTTTCCATCATTAACATGATTTAACATAACTGGTATAAGGGTTTGAACACCAGGCATTCCAGATGGTGAATTTGGATATTTTTTTTCTTTATTTTCTTTTAAATGAGGTGCGTGATCAGAGCCAATTGTATCATTAAGATTATTCTTTACTCCATACCACAGTCTATCATAATGAGATTTGTCTCTTATTGGAGGATTCATTTGAGCATAAGTTCCAAGCTTATCATAACAATCTGGTGCGTAGATAGTTAGATGCTGAGGTGTTATTTCAAATGTGATATTACCCTTATGTTGTGATAGAAAGTCAATTTCTTGTTTTGTTGTGACATGCAGAATGTGTGCTTTTTTTTTATATCTTTCAGCTATTCTTACAATTCTTCTAGTTGACGAAATTGCACATTCTTCACTTCGCCAAATAGGATGTGAATGAACATCCCCTTCTTTAATCAATTTTTTATTCATATTTAAAATTTCCTCATCTTCAGAGTGAACTGAAACAACTTTGGAACTACTTTTAAATACTTTTTCAATATCCTCTTCATGTTGAACTAATAAATTTCCAGTTGAAGAGCCTGCAAAAAGCTTAATTCCGCAACACCCCTCTAGGTCTTTAAGCTTTGCTAATTCAGTGGCATTATCTGGTGTTGCTCCAAAATAAAAAGCGTAATTACAATACATTCTATTTTTTGCAAGATCTAATTTCTTTTGAAATTCTACTTTATTAGATGTTGGTGGGTTAGTATTTGGCATCTCAAAAACACTTGTTATACCACCTGCTATTGCAGCTCTACTTCCTGAATGAAGGTCTTCAGTATCAGTTGAACCAGGTTCTCTAAAATGAGTTTGAGTGTCAATGCATCCAGGCAAAACTGTTAATCCTTTGGCATCAAAAATTTCTTTAGCTTCACTGTCAATTTTGCCAATTTCTACAATTTTACCATCTTTAATTGCAATATCTTGATCTTTAAGATCTTTATCTATGTAGCATAAACCATTTTTAATTATTAGATCTAACATTTGTGAAAAAAGTAATTATATTATATTCGGACATCAATCAATTATGAATTCACAAAATGTATATATTTTAGAAGATAGGGGCATTCTTTATATAAATGGAGCAAATGCTAAAGAATTTTTACAAAATATGATTAGTAATGACATTAATAAGGTTACTGAAAACAATAGTTGTTTTGCATCACTATTAAGTCCTCAAGGAAAGTTTCTATTTGCTTTTATTATTGTAAAACATAAGTCTGGTTATTTCATTGATTGTGAAAAATCGCAGACAGAGGAACTTTTCAAACAACTAAGTATCTACAAGCTTAGATCTAAAGTTGAAATTATGAACTTAAGTAATGAGTTTGTTGTTGCCGCATTAAATAAAAAAAAATTTTTAAAATTTGAAGGAGCAAAGGCTATTTTGGGAAATACAATTAAATATAGAGAGGATTCTATTATACTAGATCCAAGAAACATAGATCTGGGTGCAAGACTTATTATCAATTTGGAAAAGCTCTATCTATCTTTAAAAAAATTAGAATTAAAAGATTCTCCAATGGATGAGTATTATCAGTTAAGTCATGAACTGGGCATCCCTCAAAAAGATATGAATAAATTACAAAATAAAATATTTGGTATTGAGTGTAATTTTGAAGAACTAAATGGAATAGATTTTAAAAAAGGTTGTTATGTTGGTCAAGAAAATACCGCTAGGATTAAACTAAAAAATAAGCTTTCAAAAAGACTGCTACCCATTCACTTAATAGAAGGAAAATTAAATCAAGATGATTTGATTTATAGTGGTGAATTTGAAATTGGAAAAGTTTTAATAGATAGTAAGTACCCGTTTGCTATAATAAAATATTTAGATGACCATTTTAATGAAAAAAATGAATTTAAGTGTGGAAACTCTCTGCTAAAAATTAAAAAACCTGTTTGGATTAAAGATTAGTTATTTAACAAACTTACTTAAGTTAGGTTTAAAGTATTTGGGACCCTTCATAACTTTGCCTACCTCATTATATATTGGTTTTCCACCCTCATCCAATTTACTCATGTTAGAACTTTGTACTTCTTCAAAACACTTATCAAGATCAATACCAAAGGCATGGCCCGCTCCATATGTTACATATAATATGTCTGTTAAAGCATCAGCAACTTCTAAAAGGTCCTTATTTTCCATTGCAACCTTAAGTTCATCCAGTTCTTCTTTAATTAATTCATACCTGAGCGTGTTAATCTTATCACTGCCAAAAGAAGGTTTAATTTTAACTTCTTGACCAAAGGTTTCCATGAAAGTTTTTACTTTATTAAAATTTGACATTTAGCTCCTGTAAGTTTTTTAAAATTTAATGTATAAGTATAATAAATTATTATTTATATATTAATCAATGAAATTAAGAAAAGAATTCGATAGCATAGGGAGTGTTAACGTACCTGATGATAAATATTGGGGTGCCTCAACTCAAAGATCTAATAAATTTTTTAATATTGGAAAAATTTTAGTTAATATTTCAATAATAAAGTCGATTGCCATTATAAAGAGGTCTGCTGCTTTGACCCATTATAAAGAAAAGCAAATTAATAAAAGAATAACCAACTCAATAGTTAAAGCATCAGATGAAGTAATTAATGGAAAGTTAGATAAAAATTTTCCATTAAAAGTTTGGCAAACTGGTTCTGGCACTCAAACTAATATGAATGTTAATGAGGTAATCTCAAATAGAGCAATAGAAATGATGGGTGGAAAAAAGGGCTCAAAAACACCTGTTCATCCAAATGACCATGTAAATAAATCTCAATCTACAAACGATGTTTTCCCTACTGCCATGCATATATCTGTGGCTCAAGAAACTACGAACAAGCTATTACCCAATTTAAAGATTCTAGAAAGAGAGCTAAATAAAAAAACTAAAGAATTTAAAAATATCATCAAAATAGGAAGAACTCATTTACAGGACGCAACACCTTTATCTCTTGGTCAAGAATTCTCTGGTTACCAGGTCCAATTAAAAAAATGTATTGAAAGAATAGAGTATGCTCTTAAAGAGATATATTTTCTTGCTCAGGGTGGCACTGCTGTTGGAACTGGAATTAATTCTCAAATAGGGTTTGATAAAAAAATTATAAAAGAAATAGCAAAATATACAAGATTACCTTTTAAACCTACCCAAAATAAATTTGCAGAACTAGCTGCTCACGACTCTATTGTGAATTTTTCAGGAACTTTAAATACTTGTGCTGTCACTTTAATGAAAATATCAAATGACATAAGATTTTTAGGCTCTGGACCAAGAGCGGGATATGGAGAATTGATACTTCCAGAAAATGAGCCCGGTTCATCCATTATGCCAGGAAAGGTTAATCCTACTCAATGCGAAGCTGTAACAATGGTTTGTGCAAAAGTTATTGGTAATCACACAGGGATTACAGTAGCCGGCTCGCACGGGCACTTTGAATTGAATGTATTTAAACCAATGATCGCTCATAATATTCTTCAATCAATAGACCTTATTGCAGATAGCACTAAAAACTTTGCTATTTATTGTGTGAAAGGAATCAAAGCTAATAAAAAAAAAATTAAAGAACATTTGGATAATTCTTTAATGCTGGTTACGGCTCTAGCTCCACATATTGGATATGATAATGCAGCAAAAATTGCAAAAACAGCATTAAAAAATGGAACTACTCTAAAATATGAGACTCTTAAAACAGGTCTTATTAAAGAGAAAGACTACAAACGAATAGTAGATCCAAGAAAAATGATCTACCCATCATAAATACTAAATAATTCATTCAATAATCGTCTACTTTTATTCAAATTATTAAAGTTATTATTATTAAAACCCTCCATAATTCTTAATAATTCAACGCTTAATTCTTTGTTGTCAATTTTGATATTATTAAATTCAATCTGATTAGTTAAAAACTCATAATCTAAATTAATCAAAATATTTTTAATTGGCTTTCTAAATCTTTTATTAGTCTGAAGTAAAGAGAATAATTTATCAGAGTTATTTATATCAATTAAAATATCAGTACTTAAAGTTAACTTATTATTTTCAAATGATAAATTACTATTTTCTACTTTAAGTGAACCTATTTTGTCATTAATTAATATTGTTTTGTCAAAGTTTATTTTTCCATTAGTGATATTAAAATTAATTTTTAAATCTTGAAAAATTTCTTTTGAAGTTGAATTTGCAATTATAGAGGTATTAACACTTATATTTTCATTAAATAGCAATTTAGTTTTAATTAGATCAGATAAAATAAAATTAATATCTAATATCTTAGATGTTTTGTACTTACCTAAATTGACATTCAAATTTAGATCAAATGGATTAACTGAAAATTTTCCATTATATTCAATTTGAGATTTATTTATTCTAGAAACTCCAGATTCAAAACTAATTAAATTTTCTTCAAAAATATAGTGTGTATTAATTGTAGAATTTAAGAATGAAATAATATTATTCCCATGAGTAATATTTTTTTTATTATTAGATTTGTTAAAAATATTTAATTTAAGAGTTTTAGCACTAATATTAACTTCTTTATCCTCTAAAGAGTTAATTTTTTTTTTGATATCAAGAACAAAAGGTATATTAAAAACCTCAGCTTTTAAGTTAAATAAATTTAATAATTTTTCTTTATCAAAAAATAAAAATGCTTTGTTTATTTTGATGATTCCAATTATTTCATCTAAATTATCTTTAAAAAAAATAATACTATTATTAATCTCAATTTTTTTATTAGAAAACTGATTATTAGTAGCATTATTTAATATACTAAAATCATTTCTTAATATTGAAAAATTTGCATCATCAATTTTTATATTTTCAAGAATCATTCTTTCTTTGTTAAATAAGTTCTTTTGACTGATAAATACTTTTAAATTTTTAATGTCGACTAATGAGGTAGTTTCTTCAGCACCCTCTTTAAAAATTTTAGAATCTCTAAGTAAAAAATGTGGTTTTGGTAAAATGTAATATGAAATGTCTGAAGATGTACTAAAATTTATCTTAAATTCCTTCAATAATTGACTTTCAATATTACGCTGTACCCAAGCTTTATCGTATAAAATGGGTATCGATAAATAAAATAGATAAAAAAACAGTAAAGAGATAAAAGTTATTAGAAATGTATTGAATTTACTAATTGGTAACTTAATAATTGTTTTATTCTGAACCCTTAATATTGCTTTTTCAACCGAGTTGTTAAATTTTTTAACAACATTTAAATTGCCAATTTTAAAATTAATATTTGTTTTATTCAGAACTTTGAATATTGTCTTTTTAATTAAGTTATTAAAAGTTTTTACAATTTTTTTCATAAATATTGTTGAAATTTAATTAACTTATAATGAAATTTTAAAAAATGATAAACTCTGAATATTTAAATAATCTTAATGACGCTCAAAAAGAAGCCGTTTTATGCCTTGATGGTCCTTTACTTATAGTTGCTGGGGCGGGATCTGGCAAAACTAAAGTACTTACATCCCGTATTGCTCATATCATTAAAGAAAAAAAAGCATTTCCTAACCAGATATTATCTGTAACTTTTACAAATAAGGCTGCAAAAGAAATGCAAAGTAGGGTTAGCTCAATACTTAATTCTGAGGCAATAGGATTATCTTGGCTAGGAACTTTTCACTCTATATGTGCAAAACTATTGAGAAAACATGCTCCAGCAATCGGATTAACTTCAAACTTTACAATTATTGATACGGATGACCAAGTAAGATTAATAAAAAATATATGTAAAGTGGAAAATATAGACATCAAACAATTAGCTCCTAAGTATATTTTGTCTATTATTGATAGATGGAAAAATAAAGGTTTTTATCCAAATGAGGTGATTATAAATAAAAATGATATTTACGAAAAAACAGTACTACCTCTATATAGAATTTATCAACAAAAGTTATTAGATTTAAATGCATGTGATTTTGGTGATTTGATTTTACATGTTGTAAAAATCTTAGAAAGAAACTTAGATATAAGGAAAATATATTCTAATAATTTCAAATATATATTGGTAGATGAGTATCAAGATACAAATTACATACAAAGTAGATGGTTATATCTTTTATCAGAAAAACATAAAAACATATGTTGTGTTGGTGATGATGATCAATCAATATATAGTTGGCGAGGAGCAGAAATTAAAAATTTCCTTGAATTTGACCAAGTTTATAAAAACTCAAAAGTAATACGATTAGAAGAAAATTACAGATCATCCCAGAATATTTTATCTGTTGCATCAAATCTTATTGCTAATAATCAAAACAGGGTTGGAAAAACACTAAAAACTACAATGGAAGAAGGTGACTTAGTTAAACTCAACTGTTTTAAAAATGGAAAAGATGAAGCGATAGGAGTTTCTGATGAAATTGAAAAAAAATTAAAAAAAAAATATTCTTTTAATAACATTGCTATTTTAGTTAGGGCTATATTTCAGACAAGAGAATTTGAAGAACGTTTTTTAAAGATTGGAATGCCGTATAGAATTTTAGGAGGGACTAAATTCTATGAAAGAGCAGAAATTAAAGATTGTGTAGCATATTTAAGATTAATTCATCAACCGAAAGATGATTTAGCTTTTGGAAGAATAGTAAATAACCCCAAAAGATCTATTGGTGAAAGCACTATGAAGATGATACATGAATTCTCAAATAAAAATTCAGTAAGTTTAGAAATCTCATCAAAAAATTTGTTAGAACAAAATTTAATTAAACCAAAAACAAAAATTAGTCTTAGCTCTTTTTTGTTCTTAATGAACAAATGGAGAAATGATATAAATATAAAAAAAATTAATCATGTTAAATTACTACAATTAGTCTTGGATGAATCTGGGTATTCAGCCATGCTTAAAAATAAGAAGGATATTGATAATGAAAGTAGATTAGAAAACATTAAAGAACTTTTGAGTGCTATGAAAGAATTTGATAGTTTGGAAGTTTTTTTAGAACATGTTGCTTTAGCAACTTCTATTGATCAAGACTGGGATGGAGAAAAAATTAATATGATGACAATGCATGGCTCAAAAGGACTTGAATTTGATGTTGTCTTTCTTCCCGGGTGGGAAGAAGGTTTGTTTCCACATCAAAAATCAATTGAAGAAAAAGGCCAAAATGGACTAGAGGAAGAGAGAAGATTGGCGTATGTAGGCATAACTAGAGCAAAAAAGAAGGCTCTTATTTCATTTGCTATGAATAGATTTTACCAAGGTAATTGGATTGATAGCATGGCTTCAAGATTTATAGAAGAATTACCAGAAAAATTTATTGAAAAAAATTCATTCTTTGACGAGACTAAAGATGATGATGACGATTTCGAATTTAATCAAGATTTTGAGATTGAAGAAGGAACTAGAAGCCCAGGATGGATTAGATATCAAAAAAGAATTAAATGATTGTAAATAAAATTAAAAAATTAAGAGATAGATTCAATAATTTTGAAATTGATGGCTATATCATTCCTAAAAATGATGAATTTTTTTCTGAGTATGCAGCAAATGATAGATTAAAAATTATTTCTGGTTTTACAGGTTCAGCTGGTTTAGCAATTATACTAAAAAAAAGTAACTATTTATTTGTTGATGGAAGGTATACAATTCAAGCAGAAAATGAAGCTGGTGCAAATTTCAAAATAATTGAGATTCATAGAAAATTACCACATACAATAATTAAAAACTGTAAATTAGGTTTTGATCCAAACCTATTTACAACTAGCAAACTTAAGCACTATTTTTCAAATAACATTAAGTTAGTTTCAATTAATGAAAATCTAATTGACAAAATATATAAAAATAAAACCAAAAAAACAAAACCTTTTTTTTCATTATCAAAAAAAATTACTGGACAAAGCCATCAATCAAAAATTAAAAAAATTGTAAATTTTCTTAAATCTAATAAAGCTGATTATTTATTTGTCAGTGCCCCTGAAAATGTTGCTTGGTTATTAAATATCAGAGGATATAATAACCCCACAAGCCCAATTCCAAATTCTCGTTTAATTATTGGTCAAAACAAAAAATTGTTATTGATTACTGAAAGAAAGAATGTTCAAAAAATTATTAGAGAGAAAAAGATTACAAAGGGTCAGGTAATAGATTTTCATGAACTTAGATCATTAATAAATCAACTAAAAGGAACTAATTTTATAACTGATAATTTATCATGTTCTGTTTTTATAGAAAAAATTATAAAATCTAAATTTAGAATTTTGAATCAAAGAGACCCAATTTATAAATTTAAATCTATTAAAAATAATTCTGAAATTAAGTACATGATTGAAGCACATAAAAAAGACGGTTTAGCATTAACAAAATTTATTTACTGGATAAAAAATATTAACAAGAAAAATATAACAGAAGTTGATGCTCAAAATAAGTTAGAAAAATTCAGAAAAATAAGTAGTAATTATTTATACCCTAGTTTTAATACAATAGCTGGTGCCGGCCCAAATGGTGCAATTGTTCACTACAGAGCAACTAAACTAAATACAAAAAAAATTAATAAAGACGATATTTTTTTATGTGATTCTGGTGGTCAATATAAATATGGTACAACAGATGTCACAAGAACATTGTGCTTTTCTAAGCCAAAACAATACATAAAAGATATATTTACCAAAGTGTTAAAAGGTCATATTGCAGTAGCTCTCACAAACCTAAATAAGGATAATACAGGAAAAAAGATTGACCTAAGAGCAAGAAAATATTTAAAAAAAGATAATTTAGATTACGCTCATGGTACTGGTCATGGAGTAGGTTTTTTTCTAAATGTACATGAGGGGCCTCAATCTATATCAAAATACAATTCTATAAAAATTGCTAAAGGTATGGTTCTCAGTAATGAACCAGGATTTTACAAAAAAAATCACTTTGGAATTAGAATTGAAAATCTACTTTACGTTAAACAAAAAAATAAAGGTTTATATTTTGAAAATCTTACCTTGGCTCCTATTGAAAAAGATTTAATTAATTATAATTTATTAAATAAGATAGAAAAAAATTATTTATTCAAATATCATTTTAATATTTATGCAGAATATTCTAGCCTTTTAAACAACAAAGAAAGAAAATGGTTAGCTAGTCTTATTTAACATTTTCATCCACTCTGACTGATTTATTATTTGAATACCCAATTCTTTTGCAGTAATAACTTTTTTATTTGTTGGTTTTTCACCAGTAATTAAATAATCAAGCCTCTTATTAACATTACTAATTATTTTTCCTGAATTTTGCTCTATTAAAGATTTAGCTTCAGCTCTGCTAATGCCATTTAGTTTTCCAGTGAGCATAAAAGTTTTATTTTTTAATAATCCATCATTATTGATTGGAATTATGTCTGCTATAAAAAGATTTTTATTTAATTCAAATAAAACATTTAAATTAGTGCTATTCATAAAAAAATTTTTAATTGATTGAATTTGTGTTGGACCAATTCCATCAATATTGGATAAGTTATCAATATTCTTAATTACAGATAACTTTGAAAAATTTAATGATGACTTTAAGTGTCTAGCTAATAACTTTGCATTTTCTTGTCCTATATGTCTTATGCCTAGTGAATAAATAAATCTCTCTAAAGAAATTTGTTTTTTTTGATCTATCGAAAACTTTAAGTTAGTTACAGATAACTTTCCCCAACCTTCTAATTTTTCTATCTCGTTATAATTTAAATTAAAAATATCTTGTGGTAATTTCACTATTTTCAAATTCCAAAAGTTTTCTACAATTTTTTTTCCAAATCCATCTATATTAAAGGCTTCTTTCGAAACAAAATGTTTTATTTTTTCTATAGCAATTTTTACGCACTCATATCCTTCACTTACACATCTTCTTACAGCGTCTTTTTTTTTAGTTATTTCATTAAAATCTTTTATTGTTTTGCTACCACAAGAAGGACAATTTAATGGGAAAATAAATTTTTTAGAATTTTTTTCTCTTTTTTTAAGGTCAACTGAAATTACATGGGGAATTACATCTCCAGCCCTTTCTACTGTTACGGTATCTCCTAATCTTATATCTTTTCGAACGATTTCATCTTCGTTATGCAGAGTTGCATTAGATACTAATACTCCACCAATATTAACTGGTTTTATTTTTGCAACCGGTGTGAGTGCACCTGTCCTACCTAGTTGTATTTCAATATTTAATATTTCTGAAATTGAGCTATTAGCAGAAAATTTATGTGCTATGGCCCATCTTGGTGCATTTGCAGCAAAACCAAGTCTTTTTTGTAGGTTAAAACTATTAACTTTATATACAACCCCGTCTATATCAAAAGGCATTTCTTTTCTTAATTCCTCTAAATTTTTATGATTTAAAATCAAATTCTTAATGTCGGTTATTTTTTTATTAAAGGGATTTGTTTTAAATCCCCACAATTTAAGGTTTTTTAAAAAATCTGTTTGATTATCTATATCCATATCTTTTACATAACCATGAGTGTAAGCAATAAATTTAAGTGGAATTTTACTTGTAATTGCAGAGTCTTTTTGCCTCAATGATCCAGAAGCAGCATTTCTAGGGTTTGCAAATTTTTCATTTATTTTTTTAAAATCATTATTTTCAATAAAAACTTCACCTCTAATATCAATTTCTTCAGGAAAATTTTTTTTGTATATTAAAGTTGGTATATCTTTAATTGTTTTTAAATTTTGAGTTATGTCCTCTCCTTCTGATCCGTCTCCTCTTGAAAGACCTCTTAAAAATTTACCCTTTACATAGATCAAAGAAGCTGAAATACCATCAATCTTTGGCTCTGCGCTATATTCAATTTTATTATTAACATTCATACTTAAGAAGTTGATAATTTTTTTTTCAAAATTATTTAAATCTTCTTCGTTAAAGGCATTACTCAAAGACAGCATTGGGACTTTATGTTTGATTTTTCTGAATACCTTTGATGGTTTGAATCCCACTGAAGTTAATGGGGAGTTTTTATTTTTTAAAAAACTGTATTTTTCCTCTAATTTAGATATTTCTTTTTTCAAAAGATCAAATTTTTGATCAGTAATCAATGGTTTAGATTGATTATAATAATACTTGTTGTGCTTATTAAATAACTTTACTTTGTCCTGATAATTTTTTTTAATATTTACTTTGCTCATCTTAATCAAAAAGTTTTTTGAAATTTTTGATTACACGGTTTTGTTTGTTTTTTATTATTTTATCTTTTGAATTCTCATATTCTTTATTAAAAACTTTATAGCTCTCCTCATACCATTCGCTAGAAAGATAATTATATCCAAGTAATTTTGCATATTTTCTTGATTCTTGTTCTAAGCCTATTTTATAATAGACTTCTACTAATCTATGTATTGCTTCTTCAACATATTGTGTTTCGCTGTAATGTGTTAAGACATTTTTAAATCTATTTATTGCAGGTATCCACTTTTCTTTTTTTAAATAGTATTTAGCAATATAAATTTCTTTTGAGGCCATTATATTCTCAATTAAAAGAATTTTAAATTTTGCATCAATTGCAAAATCTGTACTTGGGTACATTTCAACTAAGCTTTTAAAATATTCTTTTGATTTTATTAATGGCTTTAGATCCTTTTTTTCGTCTACAATTCTTTCGTAATGACATAATGCAATCAAATAATAAGCATAAGCCTCATACTTATTTTTTGGATAAGTTTTAATAAACTGTTCTAACTCTGATATTGCATCTCCATAGTAGTCTTGACTGTAATAAGCATATGCTGCCATTATATTAGATTTAGCTGCCCACTCAGATTGAGGAAATAGATTTTGAGCCATTTTAAAATTTGTTGCTGCATACAAAGCGTCACCCTCTTCTAATGCTTCAACCCCCTGTCTGTATGCCTTAATCATTTGTAGTTCTAAGTTTGTTTTATCTAAAATAATTTTTTTTTCATTTTTATCACCACATGAGTTTAGCAAGACTAGAAAAACAATTGTTAGTGTCTTTAAAATATAATTCATGATGCTTGTTTAATAAATAATTAAAAATTTAGTCTTAGGCAATTGACTTTAATAAATTTCTATCAATATATGTGTAAGGTAATATTTTTTCTTTAATCTCTATAATTGAAAAATTATTTTTATCAGAGAATACTTTTCTTAAAACTTGATTTGTAAGTTTGTGACCTCCTTGAGAGCAGACTATTTTACCAATGATTTTATGACCTGCTAAATATAAATCTCCCATACAATCTAAAATTTTATGATTTACAAATTCATTTTCATTTCTAAGACCTTTTTCATTTAAAATTTTATCTTGAGACACAACAATTGCATTATCAAGACTGCCACCCTTTGCTAAACCCATCTCTTTAATTTTTTCTATGTCTTCAAAAAGACAGAATGTTCTAGAGTTATAAATATTTGTTAGGTCAGACTCATACATATTGATTAAATTTCGCTGAGTGCCTATAACAGTATTTTCATACTTAAGCTCAAAGTCTATATCTAAGCTAATTTTACTTGGCTCGATAGAAATTGTTTTGTTGCCATTAGTAAATTCTATTTTTTTTTCTATTTTGATTATTTTTATCGGTGTATCACTACTTTTTATTCCAGCTTTAAATATAGCTTCAACAAATAATTTTGCTGAACCATCTAAGATTGGAACTTCTTGGTTGTCAATTTCGATAAGTGCATTATCAACACCTAATCCATATAAAGCTCCCATTAAATGTTCAATTGTCGAAACACTAACTCCATTTTCATTTGATATAGTTGTGCAAAAAACTGCACTACTAACATTAAAAACATTTGGGATTATTATATTATTTTCTTTGATGTCGATTCTTTTAAAAATTATTCCAGCATTTGGTTCAGCTGGTTTAATAACTAGATTTACTTCTAACCCATTATGCAGGCCAACACCATTGAAGTAAATATTCTCTTTAATAGTTTTTTGATTTAAAACTGACATTAAAGACTTATAAATTCTTCAATTAAATTAAGAAAAACAAGAAATGTTACCAGAAAATACTACTTTATTTAAATAAGTGAAAAAGCTTCTCAAAAAATCCTTGTTTTATATGTTTTTTTGGAACTACTACAACTTCTTGTTTATTTAACCCCATACTCAATTTAACACCAGACTGACAAATATCCTCCATAGTTTCTTCTAAAAAATCTATATCATTTACAGAAGATAATTTATCTATGCATAGATTGTCTAATATTTTTGCTCCGTCACCCATCAAAATCATTTTACACTGATCTGTTGTAATTATATTTAACTTAATAGCTTGGGTGCACATTTCTAATATTTCTTCAGTTCTAGCAAAAATTATATTCTGCAACAACTCTAATGAAAAATTCTCACTACTAAAAAGATTTTTATTTTTTTCAAAGTTAAGTTTTAAATTTTCAGCTTTTTTAATATCAATTTCTAAAATTTTAGAAATATCTTTCGTAATATTATTTCCACCAATTGGTATAGTATCTAAAGATATAATTTTATTATCAACATAGGTTGTTATTGAAGTTTTATTAAAACCAACATCAATAAATGACACATTTCTGTTTAAAGGAAAATTATCTTTGTAATTCATGGTCTTTGCATAACTAGAACAAGAGACCTGATTAATTGAAATATCAAATTTAAAAAAAAATTCTTTAAAATATTTTACAGTTTCCGAAGGTAAACAAATAAAAAGAATGTCAATAGATACAAAATTACATTTTATATCTAATGGCAAATAATCATAATCAACATCATTAATTTTATAATTATTAATAATAATATGAACAATATTTTTATTATCATAATGTTTTAATATTTGTTGTTTGGCTTCTTGAACTAAGAATTGAATATCTTCATGCCTCAATTGCAACCCATCTATTTTTTTAGATACCGAAATACCAATAGATAACATTTTAGGACTATCTATCATCAAATTTATATCATCAATATATTCATTAGTATTTTTTTCTAAAAAAGTAATAATTTTTTCTATTTCAATTTCTATTTCTGTGTGGTTAAAAAGAAATTTACTTTCAATGTAAAAAACTTTGCTTGATTTAAATTTATTGAATGCACCTACTCTTAATCTAGAATGACCACAATCAAAATATATTTGGTAATTATCATTACTCATTATTTTACAATTAGATGATTTTCTATTCTCAGGTCAATAGTTTTTTTATCTTTAAATTTTGTGCTTGTTATTATTTTATATGCCATGTTAAGAGATTCAGACATATTTCTTTCTGGTAATTTAATTAGAATATCATCAATCGTTAAGAGATCCCATCTTTTCGATGGGAAGAAGTATATAGTTTTAAATTCAATAAAATTAAATTTTGAGTGTTCAATATTTTTTTTAAAATCTAAAAATTCTTTTGAATTAAATTCTCCTTCTAAATAGGGCAATATTTTATCATTTAGTTCACTGGATATCAGCTTACCATTTGAGCCTATTATAAATTGATTACCATTAGTAACTTTTGCCAAGAACTTTGTAGGTACAATCTCTATATTGAGTGTAGAAGGATAAATTTTCTTAATATCATATTTCTCTATAATATTATGTCTGCTAATAATTTTATTAATTTCATCCTTTTCAAGAATAAATATATTTTGATAAAAAATGTTACTGAGATCGTTTTGAATTTCTAAATTTTTACTACTTGAAAGCCCCTTAACTTCAATTTTGTTAATTTTTAATGAATATCTATTTTGTTGTCCCGAAAGTTTCCCACTAATAGTGCTTAATATAAATAAAAATATTAGGTATATGGCTACTTTATTTTTTTTATCTATCAATTGATGCATCTTTTAAAATCCATTCAATTAACTTTATAAAGTTTATACCAACATATCTTGCAATTTCTGGTACTAGCGAAAGTTTGGTCATACCTGGCTGCGTATTAATTTCTAATAAATAAAATTTACCCTTGTAAAATTTAAAATCTGACCTTGTAACGCCTCTACACCCAATAACTTTATGTGCTTTGAAGGTGACATCCATAATCTTTTTTAAATCTGTTTTATTTAAGTTAACAGGAATTATATGTTCTGTTTTTGCATTTAAATTATATTTTGCCTTATAATCATAAAATTTCCTTTTTGGCTTTAATTCTATAGCACCAAGTTTTTTATTACCCATTATAGCAACTTGAATTTCTCTACCTGGAATAAATTCTTCAATCAAAATTTGATTATAAATACTTAATTTGTTTAATTTTTTAATAATATTTTTTTTACTACAGATGTGAACTTGAACACTTGAACCTTCATTTATAGGCTTAATAACAACTGGAAAATTTAATTTTTTTTCTATAATTTTGATGACGTCAATTTTACTTTTTGCATAATTAAATTTAATATATTTTGGTGTTAAGATTTTATTTTTAATAAAAATTTTTTTAGAAATTTCTTTATCCATTGCAATAGACGAGGCAATAACACCAGAATGAGTATAGGGAATCTTTTGTGCCTCCAAAAAAGTTTGAATATAACCATCTTCACCAAATTGTCCATGCAGTGCATTAAATATTATATTTGGCTTGAAAGATTTTATTTTATTTAATAAAGTATTGTTTGGCTCACAAGTTAAAACCTTATATTGATTTTTTTTTAATTCTTTAGCTACTTGTCTTCCAGTCTCCAAACTTATTAATCGCTCATTAGAGATGCCACCACAAAGGACTAAAATTTTTTTTTTCATTATTATTTTAATATTTTAATTTCTTTTTCTAATTTAATGCCAGTCTTTTCTTCTACACTTTTCTCAACAAATTCTATCAATTTATTCATATCGTCAAATGTAGCATTTTTCTTGTTTACAAAAAAATTGCAATGTTTGTCAGAAATACTCGCATCTCCAAAAGTTGATTCTAAAGGCACTGATTCTTTAATAAGTTCCCAAACTTTTTTATTAGTTTGATTGATAGGATTCTTAAATGTACTTCCACTTGTTCTAATCTTGGTTGGTTGAGTACTGTCTTTTCGTTTTTTTAATTCAGAAATTTCATTTTTAATTTTATTTTTATTTTTTTTTTCTCCCTTAAACGATGCACTTAAAAAAATTAAATCATCTGCAAGATCATTATTTCTATATTCAAATATAACTTTGTCTGCTGGAATTGTGATAACTCTTCCCATTCTGTCAATTGCTTGAATAGAAATAAGTATATCCTTAAATTCTTTATTAAAACAACCAGCATTCATTTTCAAACCACCTCCAATAGTTCCAGGTATACACGCTAAAAATTCCAAACCACCAATTTCATTTTCTAGAGCAAAATCAGATAATTTTTTATCACTACAGGCACTTCCGGCTACAATAATTCCATTAGGTAATAATGAAACATTTGAAAAATTTTTTCCAAGCTTAATAACTATTCCATCAAAAGTATTATCACTGATTAAAGTATTTGATCCTGCCCCCAAAACATAAATTTTTTTATAATTTCCAAATTTTTTTAGAAACATAACTAAATCAGCTAAAGACTCTGGCTTAAAATAAACCTTAGTTTTTCCACCAATATTAAACCAATTACTTTTTTTTAAATCATAATCAAAATAAATTTTACTAGAAATTTCATTAGAAAATATTTTTATTTCACTAACTAGCATTGAATCAATTTTGGTAGTTCTTTCATCCAACTAGAAATAGTGCCAGCACCCATACCAACAACAATTTTTTTTCCATAAATATTATTTTTTATGAATTTAGCTAATTGATAATGATCATCAATTAAAAACAATTTAACTTTTGAATTTTTAATTATTTCCTTAGCAAAATTGTTATAGCTAAACCCTAATTTCATTTTTTCTCCAGCAGTATAAATTGGACATAAAATTACAGTGTCTGCTTTTTTGAATGATAGACTAAATTCTTTTCTTAGATCTCTTAATCTAGATATTCTGTGGGGTTGAAATACACAAACTATTTCATTTTTTTTATAAGCAGTTTTTATTCCATTTAAAACTTCTTTAATTTCTGTTGGATGATGTGCATAATCATCATAAAAGCTTGTTTCTCTAAATGTAAATATTTTGTTAAACCTTCTTTGAACTCCTTTAAACTCTTTTAAACCATCTTTAATAATCTGACTAGATATACCAATTGTTGAAGCTACTCCGGCCGCTGCAGTTGCATTTCTAATATTATGAAGTCCAAGGAGGGGTATCTTAATCTTATTAATATTTTTATTTTTTTTTCCAGGCAATTTGATTGATAGATTGTATTCAGAGAATTCTTTTGCTTGTTTTATATTGTTTATATGAAATTGAGATTTTGGATTTGTTCCGTAAGTATAATAATTTTTAATTTTAATTTTTTTTAACAATTCAGCATTATTTTTATCATCAATACAAATAAATGATTTTCCAAAAGATGGGACTTTATTGATGAAACTTATGAATAAATTTTTTAAATCATCCATTGATTTGTAATAATCCATATGTTCTCTATCAATATTTGTAACTATTGAATAAGTGGGTGGCACGTGTATGAAACTGCCATCAGATTCGTCTGCTTCTAATATACACCAGTCACTTTTTCCAAGTTTTGCAGAGTTATTTAAAGAATTAAGCACACCACCATTTATAATCGTAGGGTCTAATTTTGTTTTAGAAAATATTGCAGCTAGCAATGAAGTGGTAGTCGTTTTACCATGGGAGCCCGTAACAACAATATTTTTTGTTAAAGACACTATATGTGCCAACATCTCACCTCTCTTATAAATTGGTAATTGTTTTCTTTTTGCACTAATTAATTCTGGATTATTTTTTTTAATAGCTGATGAAATAACTAAAATTGTTGCATTTTTAATATTTTTTTTACTGTGTTTTATAGAAATTTTAATTTTATTTTTTTTTAATCTCTCAATATTTTTATTATTTTCAATATCACTACCCTGAACTTTAAATCCCATGCCCTTTACTATTAATGCCAGACCACTCATGCCAATACCTCCTATGCCCACAAAATGTATAATTTCAGTTTTTGCTAATTCAATTTTCATTAATAGTAGATATAATTTTGAGATTTATATTATTCCAAGAATTTTGGTAGCTAAAATTTTTCATATTTTTTATTTTTTTTAAATATTCATCTTTATTATCAATAATATTGATTAATGTATTGGTAAGACTATCTACATTTATTTCGTGTTGATTTAAGATCCAATTACATCCATGTTGATGATAAAAAGATGCATTTTCAAACTGATGATTATCTTTTGCTGCAGGCAATGGTATCGTGACATGAGGTATATTTAAAAAAACTAACTCTGCCAATGTAGATGCGCCAGCTCTAGTTATGCATATATTGGCTTTGTTCATAGAAATTGAGATCTCGTCATTAAAATCAAATAACTCATGATCTATTTTATTACTTTGATAAAAAAATTTTAATTTTTGAAAATTATTTAGTCTTGTTTGTTGATAAACTTTTATTTTATATTTTTTTGATAATTTAACTATTGTACTTTGTATCACTGTATCAAAAAATTTTGCACCTTGGCTACCTCCTATTATCAATAAATTAACATCTTTATTGGTGTTATCAATTTCTTTAATATTATAAAATTCCTTTCTTAGTAAGGGTGGAATTACAGAAATTTTGTCAGTTAATTTTTTTGGGAAATTTTTGATTCTATTTGAATAACAAAATATTTTTTCGCAATAATTTATAAAAAATTTATTTGATTTACCTAGAACCATATTTGGTTCAAACAAAAATAGTTTTATATTAAGAATCTTAGAAGCTAGGCACAGTGGTAAAGACATATATCCACCTGTTGATATTACTATTTCAATTTTACTTTTTTTTAAAATAAGTAAAGCTTTCAATATTGAATTGAATATTAAGAAAATTTGAAAAATTATTAAAAAAAAATTTTTTGATATTCTAGTTACATCTAAAATTCTTATATTATATTTATCTTTATCTATAAATTTAATTCCTCTACAGTCTGTAGTTATACAAATATCAAATTTATCTTTTAGATGTTCATAAAATATAGTGCCTGGAACAACGTGACCACCAGAACCGCCAGTGCTAATTAAAACTTTTTTTTTCATTTAATTAACCTTCCTTTTTGTTAAATTCAAAATTATACCAGATAAAATTGAAACTCCTATAATTGAAGATCCTCCATAACTCAAAAATGGTAAGGTCATCCCTGTTGTTGGGAATAGCCTAATATTAACACCTATGTGAATTAAGGCCTGAGCTACAATAAGAGTAATGGAACCCACTAAAACAAGTTTTGTTTTTTCACTTTTTTCTAAATATACTTTTTTAAAGACACAGTAGATAAAAAATAAAAATATTATTAATAATAATATAATTATAACAACTCCAAATTCCTCTGAAATAACTGAAATTATAAAATCAGTATGTGTTTCTGATCCCTTATATTTCAATGTTCCTTCACCAATACCTTTTCCAAAAAAACCACCACTTGAAATTCCATCAACAGATTTTGCTGCTTGAGAACCATGAGTTCCCATGTCAGGATTAAAGAAAGAGAAAATTCTCTTTCTTATATAATCAAATTTAGGAATATAGAAAATCATATAAATTAGAGATGTTAGCGAAATTGTAAAAAAAGATAAGAATACCATCACACTTATTCCTGAGATAAAAACTAATGTTATCCATGTTAAAAAGATGAGTAATGTTTGTCCAATATCAGGCTGGATCATTAGTAGCAATGTGGTTGGAATTATTGCTATAAAACTAATACAAAACTTAAAATAAATATTATAATTTTTTTCACTACTTAAAATGCTAGCAAGAAAAATTATTGTGAAAGGCTTAACAAGCTCAATTGGTTGAAATCTTGGTAAAATAAACAAATCAAGCCATCGCTTTGCTCCTTTAACTTCCGTACCTATTATAGGTACTAAAACTAGAAGAAACAAAGAAATAAAAAATAGAAAAATAGAAAACCTGAAAAGATTTCTTTTACTCAAAGATGAAAAAAAAATTAAGATGACCATTCCAAAGCATATAAATACCAAATGTTTAAAAAAGAAAAAATAACTATTGGTATCCAACTTATCTGAGGCAATTAATGATGTTGAGGCTAATGAAAAAAATAAACCAAGACTAAATAGAAGAACAACTAATAAAAAAATTACTTTATCAATATTTTTCCACCAACCATAATAAAATTTATAAATTGAATAATTATTTAGCATTAATTTTTTTTATAAGATTGTTAAAATATATTCCTCTTTCTTCAAAATTCTTAAAACTATCAAAAGAAGCTGCTGCTGGACTAAAAAGGATAACTTTATGTTTGTGACTTTGATTTTTTTGTATATCTAAAAAAATTTCTTCAATTACATTTTTTAAATAAATAAAGGACTTATATTTAATTTTATTTTTTAACTCTTTAATAAAAGGTTTAATATTTTTTCCAAAAATATATACTTTAAAATCTCTACATTCGTTTTTAGATAATAAAAATCTATCTCCTTTTTTAGCTAAACCTCCAACTATCCAATAGACATTAGACATTGATTTTAAGATGCTGACTGACGATGAAAAGCTAGTAGATTTTGAGTCATTAATAATTGTTAAATCTTTAGATTTAAAAATTATTTCCTGTCTATATTTTAATCCTTTAAATTTATTTAATGCTTTAAATAAATTTTCTTTTGTAATCTTTAATAGTTTTGATGCCTCTATAACAAATGCTAAATTTTCTTTATTACTATCAGTTATGAAGTATTTGTTGTTTATCTTTTGTAAAACAGATGGGTTAATTTTTTTATTAACTGCGATTATTCTTGATAAAAATTTCCTTGATACCACTTGTTGCTTTATATGAGAGTTATTTACATTTAATATGGCATAATCTTTTTTTGTTTGTCTCTTTATTAATTTAAACTTTGCTTTAATATAATTTTTTAATGTTTTGTGCCTCTCTAAATGATCTGGTGAAATGTTTAATATTACAGCGATATCAGACTTAAAAATCTTACTATAGTCTAACTGATAAGAGGAAGCTTCGATGACGAAAATTGTCTTATTTGTGATATTTTTCTCTAATAAAATTGCATTTCCTATATTTCCCACCAACCTAACATCTAATTTTTGTTGTTTTAAAACCTCATATAAAATTTTTGCAGTAGTAGATTTTCCATTGGTACCTGTAATAGTTATACTTTTATTATTACTATAGAGGCTAAAAAAAACATCTAAATCAGTATGAATTTTTTTTTTATTTTTTTTTAAAAAACTAGTAAGTTTACATTTGTTAATACTAATTCCAGGACTAATTATTATAAAATCAAAATTTTTTTTAATTATTTTATGATAATTTATTAAGTTTTTTTTTACTCCTATATTATTATCAATTTTTTTATCATCATATATATAAATTTCATTTTCTTTTTTTAAATTTTTAAAAGCAGATTGCCCACTTTTTCCAAGGCCATAAATTAAAATCTTTTTTTTTGAAAAGATATTTTTATTATTTAGCATTATCTTAATTTTAATGTCGCTAATCCTATCATTGCTAGTATTATCGAAATAATCCAAAATCGAATTACTACTGTGGATTCTGCCCATCCTTTTTTTTCGAAATGATGATGAATAGGTGCCATTCTAAAAACTCTTTTTCCAGTCAGCTTAAATGATACTACTTGAACAATGACTGAAACTGCTTCCAATACAAATAGGCCACCTGTTATTGCTAATACAATCTCATGTTTTGTTATAACCCCTACTGCCCCAAGTGACCCTCCAAGTGCTAGAGACCCTGTGTCACCCATAAATATTTTTGCTGGGGGCGCATTGAACCATAAGAATCCCAAACAAGCTCCAATAATTGACCCACAAAAAACAGAGACTTCTCCCATTCCGTCAATATATAATATTTTCAAATATTCTGAAAAAACTATATTTCCGGTTATATAGCTTATAAAAGCAAAACATGCCGCCACTAATATTACTGGTACTGTTGCTAATCCATCAAGTCCATCTGTTAAATTTACAGCATTGGATGACCCCACAATCACAAATATAGAAAATGGAATAAAAAACCATCCTAGATTTACAACCAGATCTTTAAAAAACGGAAAATATAAATTATTTAACTCATCGTGCTTGGAGAAATGAGATAAAATAAGCACACCAACTAAAGCTATTATAATTTGAGTAACAATTTTAAATTTAAGAGAAATACCACTTGAATCTTTAAACTTAATTTTTTGGTAATCATCATAAGCACCTAACAAACCAAAACATGTAACCACATAAAGTAAAAACCAGATATAATGATTTGATAAATCACCCCATAAAAGAATTCCTGAAAATAAGCCTAACAATATCAGTACACCACCCATAGTTGGTGTACCTATTTTTTTTATAATATGATCTGTTGGTCCATCTTTTCTTATTGGATCTAAGATTTTTTTTGTTGAAAAAAATTTAATAAATGGTGTTCCAACAATCAAAACTATAGACATAGATGTAAACATAGCTAATCCTGTTCTAAAAGTGAGATACTTAAAGACATTAAGGAAGCTATATTGATCTATTAGTTCTAAAATAAAACTATAAAGCATTAATTTTTCCTGTTTTTATACTTTTTGTTAGCTTATTAAGACCTGTGGAATTTGAACCTTTTATCATCAAATAATCATTATTATCTATATTGTTCTTAATCAAATCAATTATTTGTGAATTATTTTTTAAAATTAAACATTTTTTGGTATTATTAAGATGCCTATGTGCATCAACAATATGTTTTCCAATAACATTTATGTTTTTTATTGATGTTTTATTTATATTTTTAATAACTTCGATATGTAGTTTCTTAGAGTGCGTGCCTAATTCTAGCATATCACCAAGTATTAAATGTTTTTTTGAATCGTCAACTTTTATTTTATCAAAATTTAATAATGCAGAATTTAAAGATAAAGGATTTGAGTTATAGCTTTCATCTATAAGGTAAAAGTTTTTTTTATATAATTTGACTTTAGAAATATCTCCACGTCCTTGGGGAATCTTGCTGTTATAAAAAAAATTATTATTTAACTTTGTTATATCCCTAAAAATTGAAATAATTGCAATTGCTGCTAACAAATTTTTGATATCATTTTTAGAACTTGATTTAACATAAAAGTATTTATTTATGTTATTGATGTTTATAGAAATCTTAAATTTTAGTTTTTTCTGTTTAATATAATTTAAATAAATTTCTGAGCTTTTTTTCTTCATACTAAAAGAGAGAACTTTTAATCTTCTTTGTATGGCAATCTTTTTATGAAAATTATAAAACTTATCATCGGCATTTAAGACAAGATACCCGTTTTCTTTTATATTATAAATAATTTCAGCTTTTGCTAGAGCGATTTGTTTGATATTTCTAAAATTTTTTACATGAGCATACGAAATATTTGTAATTACACCTATATTTGGTTTAATAATTTTTGATAATGAATCAATTTCACCTTTTTTATCCATTCCAATTTCAAAAATTCCAAAATCATCATTTAGTTTAAGATTAAATAAACTTAATGGTACTCCAAACTTATTATTAAATGACTTTGGAGAATAGGTGACTCTACAAATTTTATTAAGGGACTTACCTATTAATTCTTTTAGGGATGTTTTTCCACAGCTACCTGTAATTCCTATAATTGTACTTGACGTGTTTTCTCTTAATAATGAAGAAGCCTTAGTTAAAAGTTTCAGAGTGTCTTTTGTGTGTATTTGTTTCTTGTTTTTATTTAACTTGTTAGTCACCACTAAAGATGCTCCTTTTTTTAAAGCTTCATTCGTGTATAAATTTCCATTATTTTTTTCACCTTTAATGGCAAAAAATACATCATTTTTTTTTATTTTTTTGGAGTTAATTATAATGTTATTAATCTTTAATTTTTTAGAAGTATTTTTTGCTCCACTCAATTCTATTAAAATGTTTAATTTAAAATCATTACACAAAAGTTTATTTTTAATTTTTATTGTCTTTAATATTTCTTCTTTATCAGAAAACACCTTTTGAACTTTTCCATAATGCTGAATATTTTCATGCCCTTTTCCTGCTACAACTAATATATCACCGATTTTAAGATCAAATATAGCTTTTTGGATGGCCTTTGATCTATCGGAAATTTCATAAACTTTTAATTTTTTAATACTTTTTTTAATAGCTGTTCTTATTTTTTTTGGGTTTTCATTTCTTGGATTATCATCAGTTAAATAAATTCTATCACAATAATCATTTGCAATTTTACCCATCATTGATCTCTTAACTTTATCTCTATCTCCCCCACAACCAAAAACTATTGTAATTGTTTTATCTTTAAATTGCTCCTTTAGATTTAGTAAACATATTTTAAGTGCATCTGGGGTATGTGCATAATCTAATATAACCTTTGAGTTATTTTTAATGTTACCAATTGGTTCTAGTCTGCCACTTACTGGTTTTACTTTGTTAATCGTATTAACTATTTGTTTAAAGTTTAAGTTACTTTTTGTTGCAGCTATTATTGACATTAAGATATTTTTAATCTGAATTTTTCCAACTAAATTTGTTTTAAATTTATAAATATTTTTATTATATTTAATTCTAATTATTTGTTCATGGTTATGATACTTATGTGAAATTACTTCTAGATTACTTTTATTATTTGAAATTGTTTCAATATTTAATTTTTTCCTTAAAGCTATACTTTTAATTTTTTTGTATTGTGGAATTTCAATATCAGTAATTAGATTTCCATTATTTTCAAGTAATTTTTCAAATAGGTATAATTTTGATTTAAGGTAATCTTTAAATGTTTTATGATAATCTAAATGGTCATGAGATAAATTTGTAAATATACCTGTTTTAAATTTTAGACCATCTAATCTATTTTGTTTAAGCCCATGACTAGATGCCTCTAATATAACATTATTAATTTTTTCTTTTTTAAGTTTATTTAAAATTATACTCAATTTAATTGGATCTAAAGTAGTATTCGAAACATCTTTTACATAATTTTTTGTTTTAATGCCCAATGTTCCAATTGAAGCTACCTTCTTTTTATTTAATTTTAATATTTGAAAGTAAAAATCGGCAATAGAAGATTTGCCATTTGTGCCAGTTACTGCAATGATATTTTTTGGTTTATCTTTATAAATTGCATAAGCAGTTTTAGATAGTGATTTTCTAACATTTGTAGATTTTATATATAATATATTTTTTTTTATACCTTCAAATTTTGTTGATGAAACTATAATCTTTGCTCCTTTTTTTATTGCATGATTAATGAATTTATTGCCATTTATTTTAGTGCCCTTAATTGCAAAAAAAATATTGTTCTTTTTGCATTTTGAACTATCAAAACATATGCCTAGAAAATAATGCTTTTTATATTTTTTTTTTATTTTCTTAAAAAAGTTACCAATGAACATGAGATGATTAATTTTCTATATATTTTGTGGCTAAAATAGGCCCAATATTTTCTATAATTTTTCCTGTCACCTCTGCAGATGTCCAGCCGGCCGTATTATATGGTGAGCCTGTTTGTGTCTTTCCAGGTTTATTTCGATACTTGTATACATATTCACTGGCTGTTTTTGGCCCTTCTAGCATTACAACTAAGACGTATTTTGGGTTTTTTGTTGGAAAAATTGATGCCAATGTATTAATTTTTACTTTAGAATATATTTTGTTAATTGACTGTTGTGCTGTCCCAGTTTTTCCTCCTACTTGATAGCCCTCAACATTAGCTTGTCCTGCAGTACCTTCTTCGGTTGAAATAATTTTTCTTAGTATGATATTAATTTTTTTCGAAACATCATTTTTTAAAATTTTTTCTCTTATTTGATTTTTATCTGAATCTTTTTTTATTAAAGTTGGTCTTATATCATAGCCACCATTTGAAATAATTGCATACCCTTTGGCTAATTGTAAAATTGTGGTGGTTATACCATGACCAAATGAAATGGTTTCTAACTTGCAGCCTTCATACCAATCTATTAGTTGTGGTTTTCCAACTTCCTCAATGTCAAAGTCTATTTTATCTAAAATACCAATACTCTTTAAAAATGATTTATGTTTCTCTATACCTATTTTTTTAATAATTCGAACTGAGCCTATATTTCCAGATCTTATTAAAATTTGTTCTACTGTTAGATCTGAAGGCATTTTGTCATCATACTCTCTAATGGTATAATTTTTTCCACATTTAATATTTTTTTTTGAATCTAAAAATTCTGTATCAGGTTCTATCAATGCCTCATTTATTCCTGAGGCAATTGTAAAAGTTTTAAATACTGAGCCTAATTCATAGGTTCCTTTTGTTACTCTATTAATATAATTAACATCTGTAATAGTTTTCCTTTCATTCAAATTGAAATCTGGCAATGAAACCATTGATATTATATCACCTGTATTTACATCCATTAAAATTGCGGCAGCACCTTTGGCTCTAAATATTTCTTGAAATTTAATTAATTCACTTCTAATTAAAAACTGAATATTTGTGTCAACTGTTAACTGAAGTGGTATTCTGTTTTTTTTCAATTTGTAATCAAAAGATTTTTCCAAACCTGATATGCCGTTATTATCATCATCTATTTGTCCAATTATATGACTAAAAAGATGTTCTTGTGGATATAATCTTGTTAATTTTTCCTCAGATTTGATTGCCTTATCTCCTAACGACATAATTTTTTCATAATTCATTGAAGATATTTGTTTTTCAAACTTAAAAAATTTATTTTTATTGAGTTTTTTTTCTATTTCTTTGTAATTTTTATTTGGAAAAATCCATCTTAAATTGATCAATAATCTTTTTTTATCTATTACTTCAACAGGATTAATTCCAATATCAATTGAACTAACAGATTTTACTAAATAATTTCCATTTCTATCTATTATATCTGCTCTATAGTTTTTATTATTTATTGGTTCCTTTATGCTGTTAACTTTTTCTTTTAATCCACCTAGGTGAAGAAGTTGTATAGAAAAAATAATTGAAATTGCCAAAAATACAAAAAAAATAAAAGCAATTCTATTAAATTGTATATTTAAATTTGTTTTACTTTTTCTGTATGAAAATTTATTTTCATACTCCTCTAAAATAATTTTAGGGTTTTTATCGCTCATCATTATTTTTTTTTAGAAAATCAGTCAACTCTATAAAATCATTTTCTACAGAAATTTCTTTAATTTTTATAACATCCATCTTTATTAAATTTTTTTCAAAGTGTTTTGATTGATATTCAATTAATTTACCTGGTGAACTTAAAAAATTATACTCCAGCATTACATCACCAAATTCTAATTTGAGTGATCTAATTTTTTGGTTAAACACAAAAATTTTATCTTCAATTTTTTTAGTTGAATTTTTTATTAGAGATGTGGTCAAAATTAACACAAAGGTTATTGATAATGCTACTTTTTTCATAGTTTGCTAGATAAATTTTCAATTTCAATCAGGTGATTAAACTTATCTAAAATATCTGTTTCGAAATCATAAAATTCTTCTTTTTTAATAACACATCTTAATTTTGCAGATCTTGATGGTGGGTTTTCCTGGATTTCATTGGCAGAAGGGATAATTGGTTTTTTACTAACAGATTTAAAAGAATTAATTTTTTCTTCCATCTTTGGCATATATCGAGATACGCTTTTATTTTCTGTTAAATTTTTAAAGAAATATTTGACTATCTTATCTTCTAGTGAGTGAAATGTAACAACAGCAATAACCCCATCTTTTTTAACTACTTTTGTTGCATTAATAAGTCCATAAATTAGTTCACTAATTTCCTTGTTAACAAATATTCTTAAAGCTTGAAAAATTTTTGTTGCACTGTGTGTTTTTTGATTTTTTTTTTTTTTTGAAGACTCAATAATTCTCACTAATTCTTCTGTACTTATTTCTCTTGTGACTCTATCCTCTACAATATTATGTGCTATTCTTTTGCTATCTTTTTCTTCTCCAAAATATTTAAATATTTGAGCAAGCTCCTTTTCATCTAAAATGTTAATTACTTCTTTTGCTGAAAAATCATTAATTCCCATTTTCATATTAAGTTCACCAATAGTTTCAAAAGAAAGCCCTTTTTTTGGATCTTTTATCTGTGTGTAAGAATAACCTAGGTCAAAAATTACTCCTTTAATATTTTCATTTTTGAGGTTTAAATTATTAAGTTGGCTAAATTTGATATTTTTGAATAAAAACCTATTTTCAAATTCTTTTTTAAGTTCTTCTGCTTTTTTGTGGCTATCCGAATCTCTATCTATCCCTATAACTTTTGTGCCTTTAAATTCTAAAATTTTTTTTGTATATCCTCCTTGACCAAACGTACAGTCAATAAACGTGCCACCATATTGAGGGGTAATAATGCTAATTAATTCACTTAGCAACACTGGATAATGACTTCTCATCTCCGGTATTATGGTGGCTATCATTTATTATTTTAAAGACCATTAATTCTTTTGCCTTCTTAAAAATGCAGGAATTTCTAGATCATCATCTTCAGAAGCGTTTTCATTACTTTCTTCAGATAATAAACCTTCAGATTCTATGGTCTTATTATCTGAGTTAAATAAATCTGGAGCAGTCTCTCCTTCTACTCCAAAGTTTTCAAGTCCATTTAAAGCAGGCTCGATCTCTGTTACGGTACTTTCTTCAGTTTCACTCATATTTGTTAGGGCTTCTTCTGTAAAAGATTGCTCATAATTACTTAAATGATTGCTTTCAACAACATTCTCGGCTTCCTGGCCACTAACCTCTTGTTCATTCGTCATTTCTGATGAATTAGTTTTTATAACCGGCTCTGTAATAACCTCATTTTCCAGCTTAAGTGCATTAGCCCCATGTGTAATTGAACTAGACATTGTTGGTGAAAAATTAAATGATTGAGCTGAACCTGCAGCGCTAAAGTCTGAATAACCAGGATTTCTATTCTGTATTCTATGAACCATATTAATCACAGATTTTGATTCTGGCTGTTGCCCATCTAGTGCTGTTGCAACGATTGATACTCTAATTTTTCCATCAAGATCTGAAGAAGTAATGGCTCCGATAATTACTTCGGCTTCTGGATCTACTTCAGCTCTTATTTTGTTTACCACTTCATCAACTTCAAAAAGCTTGAGGTCCTTGCCACCAGTAATATTTACTAATAATCCTTTAGCACCTTTTAACGTATAATCATCAATTAACGGGTTGCTAATTGCCATATCTGCTGCTTTTGTTGCTCTACCTTCTCCTTCAGCTTCTCCGGTTCCCATCATTGCTTTACCCATTGAAGACATTACAGTTTCAACATCAGCAAAATCTAAATTAACTATACCTGGTCTAACCATTAAATCAGTTACACTTTGTACTCCTTGCATTAAAACATTATTTGAAAGCTTAAATGACTCTTCAAATGTAGTTTGTTCATTTGCAATTTTAAATAAATTTTGATTTGGAATTACAATAATAGTATCCACATGTTTTCTTAGTTCTTCAAGACCTTGTTGGGCTGTTCTCATTCTTGAAGGACCTTCATATAAAAAAGGAAGCGTAACAACACCTACAGTTAAAATATTTAATTCTTTAGCAGCTCTTGCGATAACATGCGCAGCTCCCGTTCCAGTTCCACCACCCATTCCAGCAGTAATAAAAACCATGTTTGCACCTTGAAGTGTGTTTACAATTTCATTTAAAGATTCATCTGCTGCTGCTTGACCAATATCTTGCTTAGCACCTGCTCCCAAACCTTTTGTTAAGCTTAAACCAATTTGAATTCTTGCTTTAGCTTTACTTAATTTTAAATCTTGTGCATCAGTGTTAACAGCAATAAATTCCACTCCTTGTAATCCATTATCAATCATTTCATTTAGTGCGTTTCCACCTGCACCGCCAACTCCTACAACTAGTAACCTTGGTTGTAATTCTTTTATTTCTGGTGATTTAAAGTTAATTGTCATTTTTATTTCCCCTCATTGTTATTAAAATGTTTTTCCCATTTAAGACTTGCACGATTTAGATTTGCTTTTTTTCTTG
>Ga0114997_10000466_pt1 | contig 32945 bp, 31 predicted proteins | sample ArcticOcean_MG_C_2_FD_87045 | JGI IMG/M metagenome (GOLD analysis project Ga0114997, IMG submission 87045) | Marine microbial communities from western Arctic Ocean - ArcticOcean_MG_CB4_136 | ecosystem: Environmental > Aquatic > Marine > Oceanic | place: Arctic Ocean: Canada Basin | collected... | reverse complement strand
TTTAGAGAAATTATTTGGATCTATTATTACCTTAGCAGATGAGTCTGCATCTTCTATTCTGTTTTTAGCATATAAAATAGATTGATTTTGCAAACCATTATTTTTATAAAAATAAACCTTTTTACCTTTTTTAAATGGAAGGCTTATTGTTGGATAGTTCCAGAGATCTGTTAGCCGCTTTTCAATCTTCTTACGGAAAGAAATTTTTCTAATGTAACGATTTGTGAAAGCATTCTGTTTTTGAATCCACGCCTCAGTCTGTGAAGAAGTTTCATCCTCCAGCCATCTGTATTCGTCTTCAATCTCTTTTCCATGGTATTTATCGCTTATGTTATTAGACATTTTCGTATTGGGGTATTTTAAAGGAGTTGGAGCATATTTGTGAAGTAAAACTATGGCAATAATTAGTGTAAATAGTCTTATGTATATATTTTTATAAAACATAGTTAATAGCTTTTATGATTATCTAGGCAATTTTTTTTCCATATCTGAAATAACATAACTCATTATAGACATAGCAGCTATACAATTATTAAATTCTCGAAAATCAACCTTATCAAAGGTATCAGCATTCGTATGATGATACCAAAAGTATTTAGAATTGTCTACTTTTAGAGACATAACTGGAACTCCGTGATCATTTAATGGCGCTATATCGGCCGCTCTACCCCAATTTGTGATATTTTCAGCACCAATTGGTTCAAGTAAACCTGCAATATCTAAAATGTATTCCCGGGCTTTTTTACTACCAGTAAAGCCAAATCCCTCCGGTGCAAAGACCCCTCCATCAGATTCTATAGCAATTATGTGATTATCTAATTCTGATAAATGCTCATTTTTATAATTTTCACTTCCTTTTCCGCCATTTTCTTCATTTGTCCATAAAACAATTCGTATTGTTCTACGTGGCTTTAATCCCAAATCTTTAATTAGAGTAACAGCACGCCAAGCCGCAATACAACCTCCTGCATCATCATGGGCACCTTGTCCGACATCCCATGAATCAATATGTCCACCAACTACAATAACCTCATCAGGGTAAGTAGAACCTTTAAGTTCTGCAATAATATTTCTTGACCATCTATCTTCTACAAATTTTCCACTCATATCTAATTTCAATACTATTCTTTGTCCTCTTTTAGATATCCTAGATATCATCATTGCATCTTCAGAAGTAATAGCTGCATGGGGAATTTTTTTTTGAGAATTATATTCTCCCATTGTACCAGTATGAGGAGTATTCATTGACAAAGAACCCACAGAACGAATTAAAGTAGCTATTGCACCGTATTTTGCGGCTCTATTAGGAGCATCATATCTATACTGTACTGTTTCTCCATATGTAGTAAAAGGTGCATTAAATAAAATAATTTTACCTCTCACTTTATTTTTTACTTTTTCCAATTCATCAAAACTCTCCACAACTAACACCTCTCCACGAATACCGGCTTTTGGAGTACTTACACTTCCACCAATTCCTAAAACTTTTAATTCTTTTATGTAAGGAACCAATATTTTCAATGATTCTTTTCCTCTTATCCAAGTAGGTACTTTTACTCTTTCGCCTCTTACGCTTGATAAACCATCAATTTTCATTTCTTTTAAGATCCAGTCAATTGCCTTTTCAAGATTTTTTGAACCACTAAGCCTTGGCCCGAACATATCACAAAGATAAGATAATCTTTTATATCCAACGCTATCAGATTCTAGATAATTAATGATTTTCATTGAAGTTTGCTCGTAATTATATCTTATATCCTGTGCAGTTAAAAACTGTACAACGCAAAAAATAAGACCAATTTTTTTATATAGAAGCATTATTTAGTTAATGATAAAGTTAAAATATTTTTTTGGAAAAGGTTCATTGTGCAAAGTGAAGTGCCACCATTCATATTTTAAAGATTTAAAACCATATTTTTTCATAACTGAATGAAGAAGTAATCGATTCTGTTTTTGTTTTTCATTGAGATTTTCAAAAGTCAGCCACGATTCTTCTCCAAAAAAATCGTAACAAGTACCCATATCTAACTCTAAACCTGTTTCAAAATCAATAATAGTTAAGTCTACAGTACTTCCTCTCGAGTGACCTGATTTAGTAGCAATATATCCTTCTTTGAATAAATTTTTCTTTTTCAATTTAGGGTAATGCACTTTTTTCATTTTTCGATTATTATTTCTAGACCATTTTACAAAATCATCAACTGATCTTTGTGGCCTGTATGCATCAAAAACTTTTAAACCATATCTAAAGTGGCTTAAGTCCATTTGCACGTGCTTAAGCGCGCTTGCAGCTTCATTTGATATGATACACCTATTCGAACGATAACCGTTAATTTTATTTCCTGTAAAATTATCTTTACCAAAATATTTTAAATCTATTTTAACAGAAGGAATGACTGATTTTAGATACACAAACCCGGTTGGTAGACTTGCATGAAGAAAGTTAAACGATAGTACAAACGTAAGCAGAAAAGATGTAATAAGAATTCTAATACCTATTCACTTTGAACTATTCTAAATCCTATATTGTCGTCCCAATGTTTTATGCTACTTACAACTTCATCTGCGACCCGACAACCGACACCACTATTAGCCCAGGAGCCACCTTTGAGTACTATAATGCTATCATTCATAGAGCTACAATATTCAAATACATTTCCAGACATATCAAACAATCCCAATTCATTAGGCATTTTTAAACCTACAAGTTCAGTTTTACCATTTGTATTATACTTACACCAAGCGACTGGTTCTAATAAACTGTTACCGCTATATGCATAATCATCTCCACCTTTCAAACCGCCTCTCGCTGCGAATTCCCATTCTATAACACTGGGAAGTCTTACTCTTTTGCCTGTAAGGTTACTTAACCATTTACAGTAAGATTCTGCATCGCGGTAAGAGATATTTATAACAGGTCTACTACCACGTCCCCATTCACTATCATCAGCAAAACCTTTATTTGTAGCGATACAAAAAGAATCGTATTGGTCAAAGGTAATCTCTTTTATACTCATTTTAAAACTTTCAGAAGAAAGATAAGTAGGCTTTGGAGGAGGGAGAATATATTCATCAAGCATCTCAATTGAACCACCTTCAACAAAAATAAGTTCTGGGACAAAGTAACCTAAAATCTTAATTGTATTAGAAACATAATTCACTTGACTATTATTATGATAATATAATTCAACATTATCTGTAATAAGAGATTTTGAAATTTTTACGTTTTCACAATCTTTAAATACCGTTCCATAAATACCGTTATTTATAACAGAATTATTAATTGAAATATTTCGTGAGCTTAGGCTACTTAAACAAATATTTCCATAGCCCCTAAAAGTTATGTTATCCATACTGATATTTGTTGAATTAACGATTTTAACAACATTTGCTAAACCATGTTCAATAAAAGGCTCATGAAAGCCCTTGGTATGGTGTAATAGACCATCATATTTAAAAAACGAGTTTTCACCAAATTTATTTTTTGCTAATATTAAAGCTTCGGGAAAATCAATAGCTTGATTCTGATTTATATTAAGATCTTTAGTACTACTTTCTAAGTTTTCAAAACTAATAGTGAGATTTTTTATTTGAATATTATTTGATTTAAATATACGGAATATGTCAGCATCTTTTTTTAATAACCGTATTTCAGATTTTTTAGATCCTTTAATTATGACATTTGATTTATTACTAATGAGTAGACCAAAAGTACTATCTATATTAAAATCTGGATAGACAAAATGAATCCCAGGTGGAATAATTAGTGTCTCACCATTTCTTAGATTATTTATTTTATCTTGTATAACAGATTTTGGAAATAACTTTATTTTCATATTAACAGAAGGCCTAAACTGTTTTTTTTGAAAACCCTCTATTACTACGTAGATCGTATCATTCGGGAATATTTGGCCAAGATCAAACTCGCCAAACCTATTTGAAATAGCACTATTACCTTGTCTACTCAAAGTTATTAAGGCATCAGATAATACAATACCATTGACATCTTGAATCGTTCCCGAAACTGGAATTTTATTAATGGCATATAAATCTGTAAATACCAATAAAAGGGATAGAAAAAATAAATTAGTATTATTATTAAATATTGACATATAGATACATATTATACATCTAAATATAGAAAATAGACTCAGGATGAGCCATTATAAAAAATAAGTAAATTAAAAAACTAAATATGATGTTAAGGTAATAGATATGGCAACATATATAATGTTAGAATAAGAAAAGATATTGTTTTTTTTAAAAGAAAACTTATTTTCATCTACCCTATCAAATATTTTTTTTTGCGTATACATCAAATGAAGCAATTCAGCTTTTTCACTATCAAGTTTTTCATTAAATCTTCTATCACTTTCAATTTTCTTATGCAAAAGTGTTTCAAGTCCGAATTTTTGTATATTTAGAGAACTAGAAAATTTTGAACTCAGAGACTCTTTTTTAGACATCGTCTCTATTTTTTTAACAGAAGGAAGTATTGAAGGCTCAATATTTTTATTTTCAGACATCAAATTTAAATTTTTAGATAAAGCATTGGTGCTTTCTTTCCCAGAAACAATAATATTATTTACTGAATTTTGTAATTCTGGTGATTGAAGAACTGGATTTTTGGGAATTTTGACTTCATTGCTGGTTAACCACATCTGGTGGCCCTCTGAGCACCGATAAAGCGAAAGATGCTCATTATTAACAAACTCTGTTAGGCCAATAGGTTCGACTTTTAAGCCGTCAACAACACATGTTTGAGAATATAAGTAATTACCTATAAAAGTATAAATTATTAAATATATTAATCTCAAATGATTATTTCCTTATAAAATTTTAGTAACACAGCAACACGTCCTATGGTATAATTTATTTATATTAAAACAAAAGCTGTACTAACTAGACATTATTGTTAACAAAAATAATATTCACCAATATGATAATTGTAAAAACAGTAGCGATTATCCAACTATAAACAATAAGACCCCTGCTTGAAGAAAATCAAGCAAGGCCCTTATAGTGAGCGAGAGACGAGATTCGAACTCGCGACATTCACGTTGGCAACGTGATGCTCTACCAGCTGAGCTACTCTCGCAATGAATAAATTTACACTCTAGTTATTTATCAGACAATTCTGTTTTTGGAAATATTTCCAAAAATTTTTTTTCTCTTAAATAGATTAAAACACAAAAACCTAGAAAAGTAAAATTTTCAAAGAGTTTTTGATAACCAACTAACTCCCCTTCTTTAAGACCGCATCCACATTCAATATTAAAACCTCTAATCATTGCTTGCGCTACAAGAATATTAAACATCAGTAATAAAGTAGAACATATGATTATCGATCCATCAACCATAATTCCCAGAATTAGCGAAGAGCCAATAAAAAACTCTAACCATGGTAAAAAAATAGCAATTGTATTCTCTAAACCAAAAGGTACTACATGATAATTTGAAATTTCCCTCGCAAACTTTGAAGGATCAACAATTTTTGTTAGACTGGCCCACAAGAAAACCGTACCAACGATAACCCTTAATATAATTATAGAATAGTTTTTTAAATAATTCATGGTCTTTCTACTGGCATTTTATTCTCTACCCACTGTTTCCAACCACCTTTAAATAAATAAATATTTGTAAATCCTTCATTAAGTAGTTGATATGAAAGTTCTTCACTTGATCCACAGTCATCATCGCTGCAGTAAACTATAAGAGAGCTATTATTTTGGATTCTACTATCAATTTCTAATACAAGAGAATCAAAATTATCAAAACAAATGGCACCAGGAATATGCCCCTCAAGATAATATTCTTCAGCTCTAGCATCGACAAAAAGAATATTTTTTTCAAATAAATCCTGAGCGATTTTTAAACTAACCTCTTTGATACCTTCGTTATTATTTGAATTTAATTGATCTAAAGATTCAACTTTATTAAGTTTTTTAGATCTAAAACCTATAGTATCAGAACGTAAAAAATTAATAGAAATACTAATAATTAAAGAGACAACTAAGAAGATACATACCTGATGAAAGGGATTAGAATATTTCATTAATTTAAGAATTATATTTCAGAGGGTAAATTTTTCTCAGAAATAATTTAATGACTATGGTTTTGTCCATGGTCATTAAATTTTATCGCATTGTTTTTATTTAATTCCAATGAACTGCATTTTTCTAATGCCAGGTTTACCATTGTCTGCATTTCTAGATCATCTTTTATTTTTTTGTTTAATGCAAAGCTAATATACTTCATCTTGTTAGTAGCATTTTCAATAGAACTCTCAGCTATCTTAAGATCGTCTCTATACCGTTTGATTAGATTTAAAATATTATCTTTATCTGCATAAATTTTTTCAAGTGTGCTATTAGGATTTTTTTTCTGTAACCTTTTAAGTCTATTCTTGAGCTGCTTAACCTTTTGATCTTGAGCCGAAAGATCAAAAATTGGATCATTAATATTTGTAATGTCAAGATCAATTATCGAAAGGTATTTTCCTTGCTTACCATTGGAGTATAAAAATGGACCATTCTTTTTTTGAGTCATTGATGCGCTAGTTCTGTGAGTGCTTCCGCTCGTAAAAATAAAATCTGCATCAGCAAAATATTTTGATAAAGAGGCTTGAGAACTCCTATCTGTATTAACCATTACAATAGTGAGATCAACTTGACCTTTTAATTCATTAATATATTTATTTCCAGTGGTTATGTAATCATCAGCAATTATGGACCGCATTGTGTCAGGAACCATATTTGTTAGGCCTATTATACCTATATCTAAACCATCTTTATTTACTATACGGTATGGTGAAAACAATAGTTTGCCTGTTCTACTATCTCTTAAATTAGCAGAAATAAATGGAATACTACTAAATCTTGACTCCATTTTTTTTATAAATGACAATCCAGCTAAAAGCTCATATTTACCTATATTTTGTGCATCATTGCCAATTTTTTCATAACCTTTTAACATAGTCTCACATCTATGCTTTTCTGATTCAATATTAGCGGTATTAATATTAGTTTTGCTAAAAAACATATCACCAGCATCAAGTACTAACGGATCATCACCATTTTTACGCATTTCTTTAAGTACCATTAGCTTTCTAGACAGACCGCCTAGAGGATTTTTTTTTCAGCCACAAGGGTCTAATTGGCCATGAACGCTGCCTGTAAGCACTATTTTTATCTTTGACTGTTTTATCGTTTTATCGCATGAAGAAAAAGATGCAATACATAAAACTATAACTGTCGTTAAATTAAAAATTTTCATGATAAAACTTAACCTCCACTAGCCTTTACTTTAAAGCCTCTTTCGCTTAGTATTTTCATTATTTTTTCTCTGTGGTTTCCTTGGATTAAGATTTGCATGTTTTTTACTGAGCCGCCAACACCACAAGCATTCTTAAGATCTTTCGATAAAGAATTAAAACTTAATGCGTCCCCTTTAAGTCCATCAATAATCGTTAATATTCTGCTACCGGGTAATCTTTTTAAAATGATTTTTAGATTTTGTTCATTTACTGCCAAATTGATTATTTCTTTAGATTCATCATTATCTTGAAAGAAATTTTCATCTGTAGAGTACACAATGTTTTGCCGTTTTTTCATAATAGTAAAGTTTCCGAAAAAAATAGTTTATCAAAAAGACTCATTATATAAATTATGCATACAAAATTAATAATAAAAATATGAAAATTTTAATAAAATACATTTTAATAATCTTATCTATCAGTCAAAGTATCAAAAGTCAAAATTTCAATAACGCTTCAGCTTCAATAGAGCAAGCATTCTTCCAATTAAATAAATTAGCAATCTCAACTAACTTATTAAAAGATAGTACAAATAATGGACAACTATCTATTGAATCTTTAAAATTTGGATTTGATGATATCGCAATAAACAATGTCGATAATGAAGCAATAAATATGATAATTAACGGACCCAATATATTTCTTGACCATTTTGAGTTTAGTACAAAGTACAAGCTACCAAATTTTTACAACCTGATATTAACTGACCTTTCTGATAGACGATACGAAACCCCTGTAGATGCTTTTGAAGTACTAGAAAAAGCGGCTGAAGCATATTTACAAAAATTTAATAGATACCCGAAAGATTATAATGATTTAATTATAGAATCTATGATAAGCCCAAACAAGTACCCGTTTAACAACAGTGAGTGGAACTATAATATTTCATTACCTCTTAATATTACTGCTCGAACAACTTCGATGCATAAAAGAAAAGGGAAGATTATCACTCTAGATTGGAAAACAAAAACCATTGTCAATAAAGAATCTGATAATTTTGCCATAGACAGTATAAACTGGTCTCTAAAATTTAAAATAAATAAAACTGAACAGTCATTACTATCAAATACCAACGTAACCTTATCTCCAGAAAATTTCAATATGGAGTTTTATCAAAAATATGGAAGGTTCTCTCTAAAAGGAATGTCTATAACAGCGGTACCAAATAATGATATTTTTGAACAAACTATTTTCAATATAAATGATATAAGCTTAAATATTAATGATTTGTTCTTTCAAATTGTCAATAAAAAGGGCTACCCAAATTTTCAGAATGGTAGTGGTAGTTTTTCAATCAAAAACCTTGAGCTCAAAATACCGCCCTCTATTGCTGCAGATGAGACGATAAATTTCTTAATGCTTGAACTTGGTGCTAGAAATGGTTTATTACGTATTAGAAGATCAGATATTAGTTTTCGATTTTATGATAATGAATTTGGAATAATTAAAGCATTATTTGATAGTCCATTTTTAAAAATAAATATAAGCGGACAATTTTCTATTGATTCTAGAAAAAAACATCTTAATTCCTTGGACTTATTTGATACTGAAATTAGAATTAATCCCATATCATACGGAGTACGAGATATTATTAGAGATTGGGAAATAAAAAATAATAAAAACTTATACAGGGAAGGACCAGTGGTAGTTATAAAACTAACTGGCCCAATTAATAAATTAAATATTATTGGACTAGACTAGAAAAAACTATTTTTTAGCCATTCTGCTATTAAGCTGTTTGAGCTCTAGTCTTACTGCAGATACAAGCCTACTACTAGGATACTTTTTAAGGAAAGTTTTGTACTCCTTTTTTGCCTGTCTATTATTTTCTAAGACATTACCATAAATATAAGAAACCATGTACTGTGAGTCTTGAGCCTGCGCTGAGGTCGGAAATAATTTGACTACTGCTTTGTATTCTCTGATTGCAGCATTGAAATCTTTTAAATCATTCATATAAATTTCTGCCTTTAAAAATTGAGAGCGAGTAGCATACTTACTTTCTTTAAATGAGTTTACGATATTATCTAGAACCAAAATTGCAGATTCTATATTCTTTTTTCTAAGTTTTTGCGACCTTGTATAAAGTTCTTTTGGCCCCCAATGCAAGTCATACAGAAACAGTCCTTCATTGTACCTGCTACGTTGTATACTATTCCCATCAGCAGCATATTCTACCCAAATACCATCCATTTCACCATTTGAATAGCTACCATCTCGCTTTAACTCTCCGTTCCCATGCCAAAAAGTCCAATGGCCATTTTGGATACCGCTTAAATAGTCACCTTCTTCCTTTTTACTCCCATTTGAATACCAAGTGGAATAAGAACTATCAAGCTTACCATAATTATAAAAGGTTTCCTCTTTTACTTGCCCATCTTCGAACCATTTAGTAATAGGACCTTCCAGTTCGCCACTTTCATAAGTTAGAATGGTTTTAGTGTTCCCATTAGGATACCATTTTACATGTTCCCCTGATGGTATACCGTCTTTCCAACTGCCTTCTTGCCATTGCTGTCCAGTTTTATAATAAAAAGTCCAGTTACCAACAAAACCCTGCATCGGGATTTTTGTTTCAGGATCAACTTTTGAACCATTGCCATCAAAATATTTACCAATAGCCATCTTTGTGCCATTTGTATGATAATATTCCCATTTACCATTTCTTAAACCATTCCTAAGTCTTCCCCTGACTTTCAAATCACCATTAGGCCAGTATTCAAATACCTTTCCTGAATATGGATACATCAAGGTGCCATTATCGTCAGATTCAAGCTCTTCTAGATTAAGACCCTGTTGACTATATGTTATCGAAACAACGATTAATAAATAAAAGATTTTTTTCATAATTATTTTATAAAATTGTTTAAAGGAAATAGATTTTAACTTAAGTACATTTTTTTTAAGTGGCAATCCGAACTATTCTTTGTTTGTTTAATCCTCAACATTAATTCGGGATAAAAAATTGCCTTTTATATCATAAGATGTTTCAATGGCCCCATCCTCAAGGTAATAGGTCCACTTTCCGTGCTCTTTACCTTGTTTGTAGTGTCCCTCTTCTTTTAATTTTCCATTGGTATACCATTTCTTTCTAGCTCCATCTAATCTTCCATTTACATATCGTCTTTCTTCTCTGGGTTGGAGCTCATACCATTCTTTCCATAATCCACTTTTTAAATTATCTGCAAAATACCTCTGTTCTTTTCTAGTACCATCAACAAACCAGCTCTCCCATTTCCCTTCTTTCTTGCCATTACTAAAATTTTTTTCTTCTTTTTTTTGCCCATTATCGTACCAATAAACCCATGCCCCGTCTTCTTTACCTAAAAAGTAGTTAATTTTCTGCCTCATAAAACCATTATCATAATATTGCGTCCAACCCCCAGAAGGTAGACCGTTTTCATAGTTTCTTTCCTCTTTAAGTTGCCCATTTTCGTACCAATATTGCCATTTACCAACAGGCATTTGATCTTTGTAACTAAGGTCTTCCATCATTTGACCATTTAAAAACCACTTTTGTGACTTTCCATTCCACCAGCCTTCTTTTTGCATTACTATTTTTTCTTTTTGCCCAGAAGGATACCAGTATGTCCAAGTGCCATCCTCTTTACCATCAACATAACTTCCTTCAATAGATAATAAACCGTTATTGTGCCATTCAGCCCAATAACCATGGCGTAATCCGTAACGATAATTATACTGTTTTTCTGGTTGCCCATTATCAAACCACTCCATCCACCTACCATCTTTAATAGAGTTTTTATAGGAACCTTCTAACATTTTATTCCCATTGTCCCAGAGATCAAAAACAGGGCCAGTATATGGTTCTGGTGAGCTTTCTTTATATAAAACATCTCCGCGGCGAATCAACAGTGATGTAAAGATAGGAGACTTAGTAGAACCGTCTCGATTAAAATAAGTATAGTCTCCAACAACTTTCCCATATTCATAAAAAACCTCAAATGAAATTTCTCCACTTTGATAAGTACCAAAGGCTAAACCCCAAAATTCTTTTTCTGAATCAGTGAAATATTTTTTCCCATCTCTAAAATCTAAAGTTGCTTCATTTTCTGGGTTGATTATTGACCCTTCGTTATCATAGTAAGTGAACGAGCCATCAATCGCTCCTATATCAAATTGAGCCTCCCGCATTTTGGAACCACTTTTGTATAATTTATACACTTTTCCTGAAAAGGGCTTTCCATTAGAGGGCTTATAATATAAACCCCTCTTTAATTCTAATTCTGCCTCGTTACTTATGTCTGAGCAACTGTAGACAAGGATTAATGAGATTCCAGTTAATAGACGAATTGACATAATATAAATTAAAAGAAAAATTTATTAGCTCTAACCAAATAATTATTATTTAATTTCATTTGTATTTATGAACTTAATTCAAACATATATCGGAACATTTGATATTAGATTTTCATTGTAATGGATCTTGATAAAACAATAGTCACCCTGAAAAAGGAATTAGAGTTTTTTGGACTTGACCGTAGGTGCTCTAAGCTTGAATTATATCGAAAATATCAAAAATATTTAAAATATTGGAAGCTAGATAACTTTGAAACTATAAATGAAAAACTAACTGCAAGTAAAAAGATAGAAAGAGCGCACAAAGCTTATGATTTTATTAAAGCTAATTGGAATTATCTTCTTTTTTTAAAAAATAAAGAAGAATCATATGATAGATATATTTTTATCATAGTTTTTGTCTTTTTATTTATTTCTATGATGACGTACATGCAAAAAAATGCAAATAAGCGTGTTAGAAAAGCAAGAATAGAAGCTGTCGGAGACCATGAATCAAGCTGGGCTTGGACTCATGGTGTTTCTGATACTTTAGTGAAAATTTCAAAACTAAATGCCCTTGATGACTTTTGGGGAAAAGTAATCAATGACACAACGGAGATAAAAGATTTTTTAACATTTTGGCCACATACACTAAACAGGCATGAACAAAATAAAATCAGAACTGAGATAATGAATGGGTCAGCAAAACACACCGTTTTCCCAAACGAAGAATATCAAAGAAATGGTACTACTTACATTACAAATAGAATTTTAACTATCCAGGATGATAAAACGCCAAGAATTACTTTTGAAAAAATTATCTTTTATAGGAATCATTATGAAATGATATTTAATTATAATTTTGATGAAAATTTTAAAAATCAAAAAATCTTAGACATTGATTTTGGGGCCATCAATATTATTGAACCTAAGTATTATACATATACCAATCAGTCAGATTCGATTTGGACAAAGCTCCCTAATTACCCCATCATGTTAGATAATTTTTTAGAAAACTGTGTTAGTTGTGGCGGCGGCATAATTTTGCCTCAATATAGTGAAACAAAGTCTACTAATTGCGTATTTCGTTTTAACGTATCATTACCTTACCAAACAAGATTAATACATTTTAAAGGTGTCGGAAGCCCAATTGATGATGTACCATTAAACATCAAACCATATTTAAACAAACTGAAAAAAGAATGGTTCGAAAAACTACCATACCGGCCATTAGACTGGAGAAATTGGAGACCGATTATATTGAAAGAGTGATTTTTTTTTAATTGTAGTTAATTTTTAGTTATTATTTTTCCGTCGATATCCCAATAATTCCAGTCTCCATGCTTCACCCCTGATTTATAGTCTCCTGATTTTTCTGGCTCCCCATTTTCATACCAAAATGTATATGGTCCATGAATTTTACCAAACTGATAATTTAGTTTCCATTTTCTCCCGCCAGAATTATACCAACCATTGTGTTCACCAACAGGTCTTCCATTCTGATATTTACCACTTTCAATAAGCTGTCCTAGAGAATCCCAAAAATGCCATTGACCATCTATTAAACCTGAAATATAATTACCCATTTCCTGGGTACTTCCATTCGCATACCAAAACTTCCATTCGCCTTGTAATTTTCCTAGCCTATATCTTCCTTCAGAATGTTTAAACCCATTCTGATGCCAGAATGTCCAACTACCATCTCTTTGACTGTTTTTATAAGAACCCATCATTTTTTTTGAACCATTGCTATGCCAAAAAATCCATTTTCCAGCACGGCCGTTATCGATTATACCATTTAACTTAGGGTCTAAAGCCTTATAGTAGCGCCCCCTGGCCTCTAATTGTCCATTTGGATAATAGTATAACCAGTAGCCACTTGCATAGCCTCCAGAATAGCGACCCTTCGCTTTTATGCGACCATTATCAAAATAATCAATAGCCAAATTACTAAAAGGCCTTCCATCGTCAGGATTAAAAACTAATCCTCCTCTAGAAGGTAATGATGAACGTATATATGATTTTTGCCCAAAACAAATACATAGTAGGGAAAAAAGTGCTAAAAATTTGAATAACTTAATTTTCAACCCTCGCTAATTGAGGAAAACGGAAAATAAACTGAAATGAAAAAGCAATCCGAAACATGTTATTTTGATTTAACATATTTATCATAAAGATATGATCTGGCTTCCTTAGAAGCATCCTTACTTAATCCTACTCCTTTCCCTTTTCCATATTTAATCCAGTCTACGATAGAATAGTCATCTACATCTGTACCATCTGGCCACTTAGCATTATTACTCCAACCAGGTTTTATAGATAATGATTTCATCAATAAAAGGTTTTGAGATCTAGAGCCTTCATAAATTGGGCTACTTTTTACTATACTAGAGGCTGATACGTAATCATCTGAAAGTGATTTTGGTATTTGATTAATAACAGGTTCAGTTTCTGGCAAATCTCCCATTTTAGTTTCTTCAATTGATAAAGTCGGCATAACTTCGTTTGGCAAAAACAATTCTTCCTCAGTGTCGCTAGGAGGCACAGTATTTTTGATAGGCCTGTTATTGCTTCTTAAATCTATATTTTTTGAATTATCGAAAATTATTGTAGACTCATTATTTATTGCGTCTGGATGATTCCCACTAACAATCACTTGCACACGATCTGATATTTTTTTAGGAGCAACCCTAACATCATCTTGAGCCGTAAGTAATGAAAAGAAAACATTAAGTGCAATAAAATATTTCATCGTATAAGCATTAAACATAGAATTTATCAAAAATTAAATACAACTAAAATTTCAAAAATCTTCATTAATAATCACATATTTTTTACATCAAAAGTTTTTAGCCATTTATTAACATAATCAACAACTTCTTCTAAACAACCATCTTTAAAAGGAGATTTTAATTTAGCTAGTTCAACTAACTTCGTAAAAGATAAGCTTCCACCAGCGCGGCATAATGTTATATAGTTATTCCAAGCTGATTTTTTATCTGCTTCACTTTTTATCCAAAATTGAAATGCGCATGTCTGAGCTAACGTATAATCAATGTAATAAAAAGGCATTTGATATATATGTAACTGCCCTTGCCATATACCACCATCTTTAACAAAAACCATACTATCATAATCCCGATGTGGCATATAGACTAATTCAAGCTCTAGCCATTTTTGTTTTCTCTCTTTCGGAGAAGCCTCATGATTTTCATAAACCCAATGTTGAAAATGATCAACGCATGCACCATATGGCAAGAAAATTAGACTTCCAGAAATATGTTTATACTTAAATTTTTCTGTATCTTCTTTAAAAAAATTCTTCATCCAGGGCCAAGTAAAAAACTCCATACTCATAGAATGAATTTCAGCTGCTTCCATTGTAGGCCAATGATAATTAACTAGAGGCTGGTTAGAACTAGAATAATTCTGGAAGGCATGCCCCGCCTCATGAGTTAAGACTGTAATATCATGATCGGTTCCGTTAAAATTAGAAAATATATATGGCCTTTCATACTTAGGGAAGGAAGTGCAAAATCCTCCAGGCCTTTTACCTTCTCTATTGACTAAATCCATAAGTTCTTCTTTTATCATAATATCAAAAAACTCTCCAGTTTCAGGAGATAATTCATGATACATAGATTTAGCCTCCGCTACTAATTGATCGGGTGTACCTTTCGGTGTTGGGTCACCGTTCTTAAAATTTATACCATCATAAAAATAAATATGTTCTAAATCTAAGATATGTTTTTTTTGGTCAATTAATTTTGATACAATAGGTACGACATGTTCTACAATCTGTTTTCTAAAATTAGCAACCTCTTTTGGTCCATAATCGGAACGTCCCATCCTATAATATCCGAGCTCAATAAAGTTATCATATCCCAATGTGACAGCAATATTGTGTCTTAATTTGACCAGCTTATCATAGATTTCATCTAATTCATCTTCATTACTTTTGAACCAAGAAAAACGTGCCTCATATGATCTCTTTCTAACGGAACGATCAATATTAGAATGAAAAGGACCTAACCCAGCTAGGTTGTATTCATTTCCTTCAAAATCAATTTTAGCACCCGCAGTTAATTTTGTGTATTCGTTTTTTAATTCGATCTCTTTTTTTAACATATTCTTTATTTTTGAATCAAACGTTTTAAGATTAATTTCAATTTGATTTAAAAAAGTGTCACCATACATATTTATAATATCACTCTTGAATCTTGATTCATGTAAAGCTTTGTCAAAGTTATCATAAACCTCTCTCATATCAGGGGATATTGAATCATAATAATCCTTTTCTCTTTTAGCAGATTCATCATTTATATCTCTACTAAAGTTCAAACTAGCCATCGCTTGGTAAGTCATATACTCTCTTGAAAAACCATCTACTTCTTTAATTGCCTCGATCTGTTTTTCAGCTGAGTCTGCGTTTTTAAAATCAGATACAATTTTATTTAATATCTTTTTGCTATTCTCTAAATCTAATCTTTCGTAATGAAAATCTTTATATACCATACATTTCTCTTTTTATTTATTTGATAATCTTATTCTTTTTCTATCTTCTCTTCCTTCAGGGTCAGGCTCAGGGATAGACATTAAAAGTTCTTTGGTGTAGTTGTGCTTTGGATCATTAAATATTTCAGTAGTACTATTGATTTCTACTAATTCACCAAGATTCATAACACCTACGCGGTCTGAAATATGTTTCACAACTGATAAGTCATGTGCAATGAAAATAATGGATAGTTCAAATTCTTTTTGAAGGTCCATCATAAGATTGATAATTTGTGCCTGAATTGAAACATCTAAGGCAGAAACAGGCTCATCGGCTATTATTATTTCGGGCTCTGTTGCTAAAGCTCTTGCAATGCCAATCCTCTGTCTTTGCCCACCAGAGAATTCGTGAGGGTACCTATTAGACTGCTCTGAAGACAAGCCAACTTTATCAAGCAACCAAAAAACCTTTTCCATTTTCTGTCTTTCAGTTAAATCAGAATTAATATCTAAAGATTCCTTAATAATATCTTTCACAAGCATTCGCGGGTTAAGTGAGGAGTATGGGTCCTGGAAAATCATTTGAATATGCTTGCGATATTGTTTCATTTCATTTTTTTTCAAATTTAAGATATCGACACTATCCTCATATATATTTAAAAAAATTTCACCATTAATATTGACATCTGGAGCTGTTAATTTCAATACGTTTAAAATTGCATTACCGAGGGTAGATTTTCCAGATCCTGATTCACCAACAATGCCTAAAGTTTCACCTTTAATTAAATCGAATGTTACTTTACAAACTGCATGAACTGCGCCCACTTCTTTTTGCATTATTCCACCGAAAATTGGAAAGTCTACAGTTAAGTCTCTTACTTTTAATATTTTCTTTTTACTCTTACTCATTTTAACAAGTCTTCGTTAATTCTAGCAAAATGTCCCTTACTTACTTCTATTAAAGCTGGTTCAACTTTTGTTCCTCCGCAGGCACATTCATTTGGATCAAAACGAGAGCAAAGCTTACACTCATCACCAAGATCTAAGATAGACGGTACCATACCTTTTAGCGCTTTTAAGCGAATAGAGTCGTTGTCCATCTTCGGAATTGACGCCATAAGGGCTTTTGTATATGGATTAAAAGGGTTTTTAAAAAGATCAAAAATATTAGCGATTTCTTGAATTACACCACCATACATGACGATTACTCGGTCACATGTCTCAGCGATGACTGCTAAATCATGAGTAATCAATAAAATAGCAGAGTCTTCTCTACTGTCTTTTAAATCCATCATAAGATCAAGGATTTGAGCTTGAATTGTAACATCAAGGGCAGTTGTAGGTTCATCAGCAATTAACAATGCCGGGTTGCACTGTAAGGCCATAGCTATCATAATTCGCTGTCTCATACCCCCAGAAAATTGATGCGGATAATCAAATATCCTTCGTTCTGGTTCTGGAATGCCTACTTTTTCTAACATTTCAATACTTTTAATAGTTGCGGATTCCGAACTTAATCCATCATGCTTGATTATTATTTCATTCATTTGAGATTGAATACGTAAAACGGGATTTAATGATGTCATCGGCTCCTGAAATATCATTGATATTTCCTTACCTCTTATTTCACACATTTCCTCATAACTCAACTTTAAAAGGTCAACACCATTATAAAAAATTTCACCTCCTACAATTTCTCCTGGGGGATTAGGTATTAAACGGTTAATAGACATTGAAGTCACTGATTTACCCGATCCAGATTCACCAACAATGCCAAGAACTTCACCTTTAAAAATATCAAACGAAACATTGTTAACAGCTTTGGCAACACCCGCTTGTGTATTAAAAAAAGTTTTAAGGTTTTTAACCTCAATTAATTTTTCTTGATTCATCTTAATCTTGAATATACTTTTGGATCAAAAGCTTCTCTAATGCCTTCGCCTATAAAAACAATGGCAAGTAAGGTGAAAAACTGAGCTGATACAGGTGAAAACACCATCCACCATTTAGAAATATTTGATAAGCCGACATCTAGCATTTGGCCCCAAGATGGCGTTGGAGGAGCTAAACCGAAACCTAAATAATCCAAGCCCACAAGCGCAGATATACCGGCAACGACTGAAAATGGGAAATATGTTATAATAGGCACAAGAGAATTTGCTAAAATATGTTTAAACATAATTTTAAAATTTGATTGCCCCATGCTTAATGCAGCCGCAACATAAGGTTTGACTTTTTCTCTGTAAAACTCTGCTCTAATTAAATAAGTCATACTTATCCAATTGACTAAGGTGTAGATACCAATTAAAAGGAAAAATGATGGTTTTAAAATAGAGGATATAATGATAATCACAAAAAGCATAGGTAAACTAGACCAAACTTCTATTAACCTTTGAAAAATTAAATCAAATTTTCCACCGTAATATCCCATTGCTCCACCAATTAAAATTCCAACAATATAATTTATAATAGTAAGTATCAAAGCAAATGATATAGATATATTGAACGCATAGCAAAGACGAGCAAAAACATCTCTTCCAGTGTTATCTGTACCTAACCAATGTAAAGAAGACGGTGGTTCATACATCTTATTTCCTTCATAAGTTATATCTTCATAGGGTGAATATGGATAAGGGGGTAATAATACCCAATTATCGCCATTCGAACCATCTTTGAAAGTCCTTTTTAGTTGCCTATATCTAGCTTCTCCTGGAACGTCTTGTCCAAATACTTCTCCACTAACGAAACCAGTAATGATTGGAAAATAATAATCCCCACCATACTTAACGACCAATGCTTTATTATTTATCAGAAAAGGTAAAAAGAAGGATAGAACATATAAAGACAGCAGAATTATTAAAGAATAATACCCTCGCTTAAGAGTTTTAAACTTTTGCCACCTTCTGCTTAAGATAGAAGTGTTATTTATAGCCTTAAAAGTCATTATTTAAATCGAATCCTAGGATCAACGATAGCAAGCACAAGGTCAGAGATAATATTTCCTAGAAGTCTAATTAAAACAACGATGACTAAGAAACCTAATGTGACAGGGTAATCTCTTGATAATATAGCTTCATATGCCATTCTTCCAAATCCATCAATATTAAACATACGCTCAATAAAATAAGAGCCTGCAATAACTACACCCAATAAATGTCCTATTCCGGAAGCGATAGGAATTAGACTGTTACGCATAGCATGGTACCAGATAACACGGTTTTCATTTATACCTTTTGCAAAAGCAGTTCTTATGTAGTCTTGGCTTAGATTTTCAAGAAGACTATTTTTCATCAGAACTGTTAATGTCGCAAAGCTACCAATAGACCATGCAATAATAGGTAAAATCATATGATGTATCTGATCTAAGACTTTTTGAATTGGAGATAAAGTATCCCAAATTTCAGAGGGGCTTCTAAAGCCACCAAGAGGAAAAACATCAAAGAAACTACCACCTCCAAACAAAACTAATAATACACCTCCTAAAGCCCAACCTGGAATAGAATAAGCCATAAATATTAGCACGCTGGAACCAAAATCAAATGCAGAGCCATGATTTAATGCTTTTTTGATTCCAAGAGGAATGCAAATTAAATAAGAAAGTAGAATGCCAGTTAAACCAAAAAATAAAGAGATTTTAAAACGGGGTTTCATAACCTCAGTAACGGGTCTTAAATAAGTGTAAGACTTACCTAGGTTTCCAGTGAGAATACCGGAGTACTCTTGCTGAAAAACGACCGCATCTAAAGATCCATCTTCATTAAAATTCTCAATTTTTGAATACCAATTTTTACTTATCTCACCACTTTTTTCGTAAACAATAGGAGAATTATATTCAGAAATAAGAATATCCACTTTCCAAATAGCACCATCAACTTTCCCAACTCTTTTCTCAAAAGATTTATTATTTACAGGTATCCTAAAGTCTCTATGCTTAATCTCTCTAGGCCAAACACCTAACCAACTAAGATATCTTTGATAAATCGGTTTGTCAAAACCATAGAATCGTTCTAACTCTTTTAAAGCTTTAGGGGGTAATGACACACCGCTAATAGCGCTTGAAGATGCTCCTCCACCGCCTTCACCAACAACACTACCACCCATCTGAAGTTCTAACATCATTTGTTCTATCGGCCCACCTGGTGCCATTTGAAGAATAGTAAAAACTAGAATAGTCGAGCCCAAAAAGGTAGGCACCATTAAAAGGATTCTTCTTAAGAAATAGTTTACCATTGACTATTAAGACGTCATCCTAAGAATTTTTTAATAAGTAATCTGGCCAATATTTCATATCGATTGGTTTTAAAGGAAGTGATTTTCCATTATCCATAGATTCTTTCAGTTCAAAATCTTTGTCTTCATCATACCACCAATAGTAAAAAGCGTCCCAATATTCGCCTACGTACCTTGAAAACATCCAATCGGGGTAGCCAAATTTATCCCACCACATCATTCTTGAATAGTTCCTTGATATGCTTAATGCAATAGGATGAACATCGCTGAAAATCCCATCAACTTCTCTAATAATTTCTACTCTTCTTTTCTGCTCAAAACATATATCATATTCATCTAGAAGTTCATCAACTCTGTCATTTTTAAAACCCCAGACATTATTATTATCACTTTGATCTGCTAATATAGATCTTAAACTACCTTCTGGATTAGGATAAATAAGGCCAGAATATGCAAGAAGGCAGACGTTAAAGTTCCTAGCGTTTACATTTTTTATCATTGTATTGTAATCCATAAACTTAATTTGCATGTCTATTCCATACTCCTTGAGCATTTGTTGAACAGGAGTTACCATATATGCACTAGTTTTTTGAATTACAATTTCAAAAGATAGTACCTTCCCCGTTTTAGCATGAACGAGCCAGCCCTTGGAGTTTCTTTTTTTATATCCAGCCTCTTTTAAAAGTCTTTTTGCTTCTTTAGGATTATATTCAAATGGATTGTTGTCCTTGTTTTCATACACAGATCCCGAATAGAGTGAATTCATCATACCATATTCATTGTAATACATCTCTTTATTCATTTTTTGGCGATCATATAAATAACAAAAAGCATATCTTATCTTTTTATCATTAAAAGGCCATTGACGCATATTAAAATAGTAGCCTGAGGTACCAGCAGGTTTTTCAGAGTAGACTCTTTGCTTTTTGATCCAGCCTTTTTCAGTGGCCCTAAAGTCGGTCTCTTCAACCCAGCGTCGCGATCTTTGGACATTATATATATCCTGTTCTCCTTTTTTAAATTTTTCAAATTGCAGCGCATCGTTATCTTTCACTACGGAGACCTTTATTTTGTCAAAATTATATTTATACTTATTAAATGGACTTTCAGCATTCCAATAATCAGCTCTTCTTTCAAGGGTGTAGGATTCTTGATTTTTAATATTTTTATCATTGAGAATGTAAGGACCTGTTCCAGGTATAACTGAGAAAGCATATTCTTCTAAAAAAGCAGTCCCATCTAATTCTTTTAAAATGTGATTGGGGTGAAGAACCATTGTTGAAAAATATAAAAAATTTCTCCAATTAACTGATTTTGCTTTTACAGAAACAATATATTTTGATTTAGCGATTGGCCTTTCAAATTTTCCGTACGTTATTTGTTCTGCTGGAGAGAGGATTGTTTCATCCATTCTAAGGTCCCAGGTCGCAATTACATCATCTGAAGTTACTGGTGTACCATCCCACCACCTAGCATCAGGATTTATTCTAAACTCAAAGATTGTCTTGTCTTCTGATATTTTCCAATGAGAGGCTAACCTAGGCGTAAACTCTAATGTGGCAGGATGTTGACCCAGAAGTCCCTCGTAACACAAACTCATTATAGTTCTATTATTAAGAACTTGAGATGAGTTTTGGCCAAGAACTCTCATCGTTCTTGGAAATAGGGAATGAATATAGTTCAAGGTACCGCCCTTGACTGCCTTTGGATCGCCAAAAAATGTTTTATCATTTTTTTCATTCCACGTGTAAGTTTCAAAACCTAGGTTTTTGGCAATTTTTTCAAACCCATAACCACCTTCTCCAGCTTTTGTTTGATTATCTTTTTTTGAAATAATTGCCTTACTAACGTTTGAATTAGATTTTTTTTTTGAATCACCGCTGCAAGCGAATAGTAAAAGTAAAAATATTGTAAGGATATAATTTTTCATATTTTAATTTCTTTATATTTTTTTATTTAATTAATGATAAGAATTTAATAATTGATTTGATTAATGGATATTTAAAATGATTTTTTTTATAAAATAATTTATTTTGAGACCTTACCTTTTTTATCGGTTTTAATTAAAATAGAATCAAATGATAAATTTGATATAGTCGAAGTACCTGATATTATGTAACCACCTTTAGTTAATTCTTGTACAGAGTTACCAATATCTACACCAACACTGCCAACTGTCGTTTTCCATTTTTCTTTTCCTAATTGGTCCGTTTTAATTAAAAGAATATCGCTTTTACCTTTCCCATAGCTAGTTGTTTCACCCGCAATAATAAACCCACCGTCTTTACACTCATTTACTGCATTGCCAATATCATTTTCTCTACCACCGTATAAATTCATCCATAATTTTTGCCCAGCAGAATCGAGCTTAATCATAATCACATCCTTCATCCCTTTACTGAAAAATGATGCACTTGATCCAACCGCAACAAAGCCGCCATCCTTGGTTCTAGTAATCATATTAAAACCATCCTCTCCTACATCACCATAGGTTTTTTCCCATCTTGGGTAACCATCATTATTGACAGACAAAACCCAGCCTTGATTATCCCCATTATTAAAAGACCTTGATCCTCCAGCTAAAATATACCCTTTTAGTGAGTCCACAGTAATTGACTTTAAATAGTCTAATCCTTTTCCACCAAATAGCCTATTCCACTGCTTAATCCCTTTAGAATCAAATTTTACAATCATACCATCGCTTCCGCCTTTACCATATGACTTTGTTTGCGCAGCAACGATAAAACCACCATCATTTGAATTCACTACCGAATAGGCGACATCTTCCGCTAGACCACCAAAAGTGGTATTCCATTTCATATTTCCATTAGAGTCAATTTTCAATAGGTAGATATCACTCTGTCCGCTACCAAATGAAAAAGTCTCCCCTGCAATTACATAGCCACCATCATCACTTTCTGTGACGCCCCAACCATAATCATCCAATTTCCCGCCATAAACACGACTCCATTGTTTTTCTCCATTAAAATCTGTTTTAATTATCCAAACGTCATTTTTACCGCTCCCATAGGCATTAGTATACCCAACAGAAATATAGCCCCCATCTGAGGTCCCTAGAACATCATTACCACCATCAGCGCCTCGACCACCAAAGCTATCTTCCCATACTTTTTCGCCATCCTTATTTAACAAGGCAATCCAAGCATCACCATTCCCATTATATATAGTTGACTTTTGACCGGCGATTAATATACTTTTCCCGAGAACTGTAATAAAGGGAACGCTGCTTTTTTCATCTTCAAAATTGTCCCTTTGCCAAACAACTTTTCCTTTATAATTAAGCTTTACAATAAATGCGTTAATATTATTTTTATTATTTGATTTTAAAAAAAGAAGCGATCTAAATGAAATTTTATTTTTCATTAGTTTATGTCCACTAATGAAAATTTCTTTATCAGATTTTAATTTTGTTGATCCAGCATATTCGTCTGTTTTACCGCCCACAGTGCTCTCCCATATTATTTTACCGTTACTATCAATTTTTATTAACCATATATCTTTTCCTCCTTTGCCAAAAGATTGAGTTTCATTAGACAGCAAAAAACTACCGTCAGAAAAAGAGTTGATTTCTTTACCAACATCTTCTTTTTTCCCTCCATAAGTAGTGTGCCAATTCCTATCGCCGTATTCATCAATATTTATTAACCATGATTCCGAAGAAGCTTCTTTTTTAAAAATAGAATCTAGCATACGTCCAAAAATACCTTTTTTCTTTTTTCTACTTTCATCAAGCATATACGATTTAGTGTGCCCAAATAGCATATATCCATATTCATCGTTTATTTTTGAAATAGAATTAATGCCATCCACTGATAAGCCACCATAAACCTGATCCCAGAGCACATTTCCAATTGAGTCAATTTTTATCACATACGCATCAAGACTATTAGTTTTTTTAGAATTAGTTGTTCCCACAATCATATAGCCATTATCATTAGATAAACAAATATCATTGCCTATATCAAAACCTTCATTACCATATGTTTTATCCCAAAGAACAGTTCCACTATCAGAAATTTTTAGAACCCAAATGTCTCCAGAGCCTGCTCCATAAGAATGAGTTTGCGCTAAAATAATAAAACCGCCATCTCTGGTAGGCAAGGATTTAAAACCAGTTTCCATGTGCATTCCACCATAAAACTTATCCCAAACCTTTTTCCTATTTTTATCAGTTCTTATAACCCAAAGGTCATTACCACCGTTACCAAATGAACTTGTAAATCCAGTGATAAGATAGCCATCGGCTAGAGGCAAAACATGATTAGCACCGTCTAACTCATCAGCGCCAAATGTTTTTATCCATTTGCTTTGACAAAAACAGAACTCAAATATAAAAATCAAAAAAAATATTCTGAAAGTATACGTAATCAATGATTAAACCATAAAAGTAGTCGTGTTGAAATAATTAAAACCCAATACCTAAAGAAATATTTACCAAGTTAGTTTTAGACCTATCTGGGTTTATTGTGGTCACTACAGGACCTTCGCTGGGGTCACTTAAGATTATAGCACCATCTTTACCAGCATTTAGATATTCTGCTTCACCACCATTTGACCATTTAACTTCGCAAGAAAGAAAAATCGGACCATTCTCACCGCCTCGGTAAATGGGAAACGTAAGACCTAACCCTATTCCATAATTAAAGACACCGTCGGAAGACACATTTGTTTTAGCAATATAATCAGGTCGGTCGCCATCATTACTATTCTGTTGATCATCGTTAGTAATTTTTGTATCAGTACTCAGCATTTGATATCCTGAAAATAATTTTGTGTAAAAAGTATAATCACCAAGCCTGAGTGTAGGCTGAATGTATGGGTTAACAATGAAGATTGTTGATTCAGTTCTTTCCGTTAGTGTTACTAAACTAGAATAGTAACTGTATGGAATTTTTCGATTGAAATTACCATATTGAATACCGATAATATTTAGACCTAATGCAATTGGGCCATTGTTTACATACCAACCACCATCAAAATCGATACCTAGACCATTACTTGCAACATTATTTGAGAATTCACCATCAGGCTGGGCAACTACAAATGAAATATTCATAAAAATACTTTCTGGCAGATTAGGACGACCTTGACCATAACATGCATTGGAGATGATGAAAACAAACCCAAAAATATTTAAAGACACTGAGTTAATCATTTAGGCGCTTATGCTGTCTGAGCATGCAATCATTCATTACAAATAATATGTTTTTATTTTTTGCGATTGCGGCTCCTACTCTAGAAACAATACCATCTTGAAGCCAAATTGCCTTTGCTTTGATTGAAATAGCTTCATTAATTATAGGTATTACATAATCAGAATTTCTAAAAACATTTACAATATCAATTTTGTGTGGGATATCTTTTAAAACTGCATAGCATTTAATACCTAAAATTTCTTTTTGCCCAGGATTTACTGGAAATACTTTATATCCATTATGAAGCATATATTTTGAAACAAAATGGCTTGGCCTTTCGGCGTTTGGACTCATACCAACAACAGCTATTGTTTTCATTGATAAAATTTTATTAATTATAGAATTATTCACTTTATATATTTATCAGAATAATAAAATTCTTGACCAGCATTAAAACAATTGTTGAAGCTACTAAATACTTTATTAGCGCTTTCTAAACCACCTTTCTTCTTAATAGAAAATACACTATTATAAAAAAGACCCTTAAAATAAGGATTAGCAAGTATTCCGTAGGTCCAAGTAGAATCTAAATTCATTTTTTCTAATTTTAAAATAGATAAAGAATTAATGGCTTTTTCCTTTCAAATGAATAGTTACAAGATGTTATGAGAGAAAGTAAATATATATTATCAAAAAAGTTTAACAATAATTATCTTCTATGCACGATAACTAACAATTATAAATCAAAACATTCTATTGATCAATTATTTTACAATCTTATTTTTCATTCTATGCTTGTCCGTTTTGTTCATCTATAGAATCTATAGCTCTGGTATAAAATCAATGCTCTACTCTAGAGATAAACTTGAAAAAGAGAACAATTATAAAAAAGCTGAAAATATTAGAGTAATTCAAGTCTTTTTAGGATTTGGATTTTTTATTTTCCATAGCTTAATATTTTTTGGCTTGATTAATACTTTGTTGTTCTTCATAGTAAGCTTTTTTACCAGCCTTTTTCTAGAAATTATCGGTGCAAACAAGGGTTATGTATTTGGTAAGTATTCCTATGAACCAGCACTCTGCCCCGGACCAATGTTTGGCAACGTGCCTTTACTTATAGTCATGGCATGGTCAGGCCTAATATATATGTCTTTAAATTGCTCCTTCCTCTTACTTGACATGAAAATTAATAGTTTCATTTCTTTAGAGCACTTACTGATGACATCTATGTTTATAACAATTTTAGATTTAGTATTAGATCCGATAGCCGTAAATGAAGGTAGATGGAAATGGGATAACCCAGGTAAATATTATGGCGTTCCAGCGCAAAATTTTGTAGGTTGGTTTTTAAATACAACAATTATTTTAATATTTTTCAAAATATTATCTATAAATTATTCGACATCAGATTCACACCCATTTTATGTGACTTTTGCTCCTGGACTACTATTTATTTGCTTACCAATTATAGCTTCTAGACCTTGTTTTGAAAGAAAATTATATATTGCAGGATACATAGGGATTTTTTTTACATTTTGCTTAGCAATAATTATTATTACAAAAACACTATAAATATTCATCAAAATTTTTAAAGAATATGATTACTAAAAAAGACCTTCTCTACAATTTTATTTTTAGAGCTAGCTCAAACAAAAAAATTAGAACTTACTATCACCTTCTTGAGCCACTTTTCCATTTGATGAGTGATAACAACATGTACTTAAATTTAGGTTATCATTTCATAAAAACTCCTTTACCTGATTCTGTTGTTAAAACACAAGAAAATATGGTTGATATTGTAACGAGAACATTTACCAAACAGGGTAAATGGCTTGATGCCGGGTGTGGAACTGGAGCACCTGCTTGCTATTTAGCAAAATTAAATAATAATATAACTGTTGAAGGAATAAATATTATTGAATCGCAAATTATTAAAGCAAAAAAACTCGCAGAAAAAAACAACTTAAGTAAAAGAATAAATTTTACTTTTGGAGATGCGCAAGACATCTCAAGTCTAGATAAAAAGTTTCAAAACGTATACGCTATTGAATCCGCATTTCACTTTGATAATAAACGGATGTTTATAGAAAGTGCATACGATTCTTTAGAAAAAAATGGTCAAATAGCGGTTGCTGACATCATTATTAAGCCAGAGCTATTAAGCTTTCTTGATTTTTATAAGGTATCCATAGCAAAACACGGTTTAGCTACTAAAGAATTTTATAGTATCAAAAAGTGGGAGAGTCATTTAAAAAGAGCAGGTTTTAAAGATATTGAAGTTGAAGATATTACCATTAATGTTGCTTCTGTACTTCCTAAATGGATAGAGTTGATTCGATCTAACGAAAAAAAGCTAATCACTCTTTACCCTAAATTATTTTTGAATATGTTATGCAAATGCCTTCAATATTCTGCGAATAAAAAAGAAAAAAGTCCTTTTGGATATGTTATCATAAGAGCTACTAAATAAATTACTATTTATTGTCTTTTGATTTGAATAAATAAAATAAACTGATTTTTATCGCCATGATAACCATTATAAAAATGATAACATATAGATCTGATAACTCCATTACAAATTACTTTCTTTCTTTATCGTTTGTTTTGATATCAGGGTTCTCGAGATTTATAATATAAAACTCCCAATCTCTTAAATAGACGACTGAGTGTTTAGATATATCGAGAGATTGTAAAGATTCAGTGGGGTACAGCCTTTTTTCTACGCCGTTTAAGTCAACGTCTATTGGCATAGCAAAACCTGATATAACATTTGACCAACGATAATAATACTTATTGCCGTCTTGATAGTATTCCAAGGTTGGTGGTCTATGATTATAAAAGTATTGATAAAATATTAATTGATAATTTTTTTTAGTAACTCTAATTACATGGTTTAGAAAGTCCTCAGTTGAAACATGGCTCTTAGCATTTTCAATTGAAAAATCTTTTAAAATTGAGAACCATTTTTTATCATCATTAATGATATTACGAAGTGTATGTAAAACCCAAGCACCTTTATTGTAACTATCACCAAAAGCCCAGTAATTTTGATCTGAGGGGCCTACAATTGGACGCCTATTACGTATGCTTTTTCGTTTATCTAATAAAAAATCAATCATTACATTATAGCCAAGTTGATCTTCAATAAACATCGCTTCACTATAAACAGCCATCCCTTCATGTATCCACATATGTGCTGGATCAATTGCGGTGACACTGTTGCCCCACCATTCATGAGCAGTTTCATGAAAAAGAAGCCCATCCACAATACCATAATATTTATTGGTCCAATCTCGGTCCCCTCCCCAGTTACTCCAATTATTACCATATGTTACGGCAGATTGATGTTCCATGCCGAGATAAGATACTTCGACAAGTTTATAGCCATCATCCCACCATTGAAACTCACTAAAATATTTTTCAAAAAATCGAATGACTTTCTTTGATTGCTTAAAATGATTTGTTGCGACTTCTTTATGATAATCTAAAACATAATAATTGAGAGTATCAATCACACCGCTACGATGAATCGTATCTTGAATCGACTCATAATGACCAATTTGAACAGAAATATTATAATTATTTATAGGATTATTAACAGACCATGTAAATGATTTTTTTGTTTTATCATTATTACTTGAAACATCTGTCAAACGCCCATTACTTACGCAAAACAATTCGCTTGGAACAGTAAAGGTCATAATAGCACCCTCATCTGGCTCATCGGATATATGGTCTTTTAATGGCCACCAAAGGCTTGCTCCATCGCCTTCGCAGACAACAGAAATAAAAGGCCTTCCATTCTTATCTTCCTCCCAAACAAAACCCCCATCCCAAGGAGGATTCTTTGATTCTAACGGTCTGCCTTCATAATAAATACGAAATGTAAAATTCTCACCGCCTTTTACTTCAGGAAACTCAACAAATACTGCATCTTTGGTTCTGGAGGTCTTAAGTATTTGATCTTGATATTCAACCTTATTTAGAATCATTTTCCTAGCTAAATCAAACTGAAGAACAGAAAAGTTTTTTGTTGCAATAGATCGAATATCAACAAAACCTTTTATATATTTTTTATCTATATCAAACTCAATATCTATCATATAATGCAGCACATCGTAACAACTTCTTTCAGGTGATAACACTCCTAACAGCCTATTTCTCTCAGTAAGTGCAGGAAAAGCATCTGGCTCTTTTGGTGGAAGAGGCAATTCATTCTGGGAGAATTGATCATCACAATTCCATAATAAAATTGCAAAAGTAAATATTTTAAAATTATTAAAAATTGTTTTCATTATGATTTTTCTTTTTCAACGTTTATTTCTTGAAAGCTAGTGTTAATCCATCTCCAATTGGAACCATTGAAATAGATACTCTTTTATCATCCTTAAGTTTTTTATTAAATGCTCTAATTGCTCTTGTAGCAGGTTCGTTATCTTCAATATCTAACACTTTACCTCCCCAAAGCACATTGTCGATTGCAATAACACCGCCCGACCTTAAAAGAATTAAAGACCTTTCTAAATAATTTTGATAGTTTATTTTATCTGCATCTATGAATGAAAAATCATATGTTCCTTGTCCACCATTGTTTATTAATTGATCAAGCGTTCTTATAGCTGGGGCTAATGTTAATTGAATTTTTTTATCTACACCTCCCATCTTCCAATATTTTTGAGCAATACTTGTCCATTCCTCGCTAGTATCACACGCCATAACTAAACCGCCATTTGGTAGTTCATTAGCAACAACTAAAGCACTGTATCCAGTAAAAACACCAATATCCAAGGTCATTTTAGCTTTTAATATTTTTACTAAAAGTGACAAAAAAGAACCTTGCTCTGGAGATATTTGCATCTGAGATTCTTTTAACTTTGATGTTTCTTGACGAAGCTTTTTCAAAACATCATTTTCTCTACATGAAACATCTAGCAAATATTTTCTTAAATCATTGTCTAGACCAATTGTACTATTTGACATATTTTTTCCTTTAAAAATTAATAGGTAATTTAAGAATCATAAATAACAGGACAAATGTCATGGTCCTTTAGATTATTTAGATACTTCGAGTATTCATTGTTTTTATTCAATTTCTGTGCTTGATCAGTGCAAAAATGTACTACCATTCCGACTCTAGGTCTCTCGCTCGTATTTTCAACAGAAGAATGATACGTTTCAGATGTATGAACAGCCAACGAACCTTTTTCTAGCTTCGCATTTACGATAGTATAATTACTATGCGAGAGTTGAATCAATAAGTCTTGGCTAGAAATATTTTTATCAAAAAAATCAACACCTTCTACTTTATTCCACTTGTTACTACTTGTTATATACCTAACCGGACCTGACTTTGAACAAACTTCACTTAAGGCTATCCAAGCAGTAAAAACACCAACGGGCGCCCAAAATGGCCAATACTGGATATCTCTATGCCAACCTGCGTTACCATCGCCACCACCTCCCGCAGGCTTCCAAACGCCTTGCGTGTGCCATACTTGAATTTTTTTAGAATCAGTGATATGTGCTAGTAATTCACCAAACTTTTTAAATGAAATTAATTCATGTAAGACATTACTGCTTAAATGGGGTTTGTCAATCTTAATTATACTTTTAGGATTATCACCATAATTCCAAAACCTTGCCTCTGGCTCAATTCCGGTTTCATATTTACAATTAATTACATCCCAAAACGCTTCTTTCGAATTATCTACCTGCTTATCAGAAAAAACTTTTCTTGACAGGTAGAATCCCTTTTTATCTAATTGCTCAGATATAACATTCATCAGTTAAATAGTCATCCCAGAAAAAGCCATATGATCAGTGTAATTGAAAACAGGTTTTTTAACATATGTATTATTAACGCCTTCAACTGGATGCCCTCTAAGTAAAATACAGCCCCAGTCTTTTCTATTGACAAAAGTTGAAGTAGGAATAAATCTTAAGGTTAGCCCAATCCGCCATGAATTCGACTTATTAGAATTTGAACCATGTACAATGGAAGGATTGTGAAAAGATATATCGCCTTCATTTAAATCAATATCTATGGCTCTAGAATCATCAATATCATTTGAAGAAATAGCTAAATCGAGTACAAAGTCATTCGTATCTAATTTCACCATTTCTGATGGTTTCATTAACTTTTTATTTTGAGTTCCAGGAATCACCCGCATACAACCATTCTCTTTGTTTGAAATGCTACCAGCTAACCAAACAGAAACAACATCCATAGGTTCTAAAGGCCAATAAGAACCATCTTGATGCCAACCAACAGGTCGGCCGTCAACTGGTTTTTTAGCAATGTAGTGAGCTCCAAATAAAGCAATATCAGGTCCAATTATTTTTTCAACCATATCTAGAAGCCTACTATTATCCAATAAATGATGAATGAAAGGGTCATTAACTAAAAGATCATGGTGAAAAGCTTCTGGACGGACATTCGGATATTTAGCACACAACCACTTAACATGATTTTGCACATCATTTACTAATTTAGATCCGATTAAATTTCTTACAATGGCGTAGCCATCGTTAACATATTTTGATTTAAATGAAATTTTTTCATCCATATACATTATCATCTTACGTCAACAGAACTTCTAGTGGCAAAATAATTTCGTCCTCTTAAAACTAATTGTGCATTTGTATGTGTTATTTCTTTATTAATTTTATCTTTGCCAGAATAAAATTGGAGCAAAATTGTTTTTCTCGGGCTGTTTGATTTATTAGGCATTGAGCCGTGAATACTACAACAATGGAAAAATAAAACATCTCCAGGTTTAGCTATAATTGGAGTCGCTGATTCTAAATCATACTTTTTATGTATCTCATCAACCAATTGATGACCATCACTACCTTCAATTCGACCTAATTTATGAGATCTTGGCACAATACGAAGACAACCCATATCGATATTGGACTTTGACAAATGTAAAACAGCGGCTATCATAGAGTTTTTCTTTGTCGGGAAATAGGACCAATCTTGATGCAATGGGAAAGCAGAGCCTTTCTTTGGTGGCTTTTCAAATAACTTGGTATGATGTAAAATTATATCTTGCCCAATAATGTTCTCAACTTCATTTAACAATTCTTTATTTTGAACCATTTGAAGCATTAAAGAAGAATAACTAGTGACATTATGTGTGTGTATCACCTCAGTATTTATAGGGTCAATATTTTTAGTTAAAGGGCTACCCCAACTTGCATTTATGTCTTCATCGCTATTCTTGAGACATGATACTATAAAATCGAACTCAGATTTTAAAGACTGAAGATCCGAACCTCTAAAAAGATTTTTCTTTAAAAGAAAACCATTGTTATTAAAATTATCCAATTTTATTTAATTATCTTCTTCTAAATATCTTCAGATTTTTAGATCAATTAGCTCTTCTTTTGTTACTGTAATTGTTTGCTTTATATTATTTACACCTATAGAAAATATTTTACCAATTGGTAGC
>Ga0114997_10000465_pt1 | contig 32982 bp, 33 predicted proteins | sample ArcticOcean_MG_C_2_FD_87045 | JGI IMG/M metagenome (GOLD analysis project Ga0114997, IMG submission 87045) | Marine microbial communities from western Arctic Ocean - ArcticOcean_MG_CB4_136 | ecosystem: Environmental > Aquatic > Marine > Oceanic | place: Arctic Ocean: Canada Basin | collected... | reverse complement strand
GTAAAGAAAATGATTAAAAAATACAAAAAGGAAAATAAATGAAAATATTTTTTATATTAACTATTAGTATTTTAGTGTTATCAAGCTGTGGGAAAAAGTCAGATCCAAAATATCAAGGCAAAAAAATTACAGAAATTATAGAAATTTTATAAATATATGTCTTATTTTAAATATATTGGAAAAAAATTTTTCGTAGAAAATACCTCAGTGTTAAATATTGTAAAAAAAAATAAAACTCCTTTCTATCTATATTCAGAAAAACAAATAAAAGAAAATTATTTAAATTTTTCAAAAAGTTTTAAAAATATTAAACCTCTTATATGTTTTGCTGCTAAAGCTAATACTAATTTAACAATACTCAAAACTCTTGCAAAATTAGGCTCTGGCGCAGATGTTGTGTCTGGAGGCGAGCTCTTAAAGGCTATTAAAGCAGGGATTGAACCAAATAAGATAGTTTTTTCAGGAGTAGGTAAAACAGAAGAAGAGCTTAAATTAGCTATAAATAAAAGAATATTATTAATTAACGTAGAATCAGAAAGTGAAGCTATATTAATTAATAAAATTGCAAAAAAACTTAATAAAAAAGTCTCCATAGGATTCAGGCTAAATCCAAATGTTGATTCAAAAACACATAAAAAAATTTCAACTGGCAAAGCTGAAAATAAATTTGGACTTTCAATTCAAAATTTTAAAAAATTTTACAAAAATATTAAAAAATTTAAAAATTTAAAATTAGAGGCACTTACCGTTCATATCGGAAGTCAAATATTGTCTGATATACCCTACAAGAAAACTTTAGATGTTCTTATTAAAATAATTACTGATTTAAATATAAAACTTAAATATGTTGATCTAGGTGGTGGATTCGGAATCAAATATAGAGAAAAAGATAAACTAATTAATTTAAAAAACTATTCAAAACATGTTCTTAGCTTTAAAAAAAGAATAAATTGTCATATAATTTTTGAACCTGGCAGGTCGTTAATAGGAAACGCAGGAATTTTAGTAAGTAAAGTTCAATACATAAAAAAAGGTCAAAATAAAGATTTCATAATTATGGATGCGGGCATGAATGATTTTATGAGACCAGCTCTTTATGATGCAGAGCATGAAATTATCCCCATAAGAAGAACAGGTAAGAAAAGCAACAGAACAATAGAATTTGTTGGCCCTATTTGTGAGTCTACTTGTAAATTTACTAAATATTATAAATATCAAAAAATATTGGAGAATGACTTTGTTGCAATAATAGATGTTGGTGCTTATGGGTCTTCTTTATCGTCTAATTATAATACGAAACCTTTGATTGCAGAAATTTTAGTAAATAAAAATAAATTTAAAATAATTAAAAAAAAACAAGATTTATTTAAATTAATCAATTCTTAATGCAGTTTATAAAATCGTTAATTTTCAATATCTTTCTGTATTTGGGAATAATTTTTATTTTTCTCTTAGCGGTGCCGGCTTTAATTTTACCTAATAAATTCATCCTATATTTTGGTAAATTTTTAGCACATTATATAATTTTAATACTTAGAGTGATCTTGAATACCAAGGTTTTTTTTCATGGTCTAGAAAATTTAAAAAAAGTTGATAAATATTTTGTTGCTTCGGCTCACCAATCGATGTTTGAAACTTTCGTTTTACAAGCGCCATTAGATTATCCTGTCTTTATACTTAAAAAAGAACTCTTACATATACCTTTATTTGGATGGTATTTAAAAAAAATAGATTCAATTGCAATAACTAGAGACAAGATAACAAAAGATAATTTAAAATTTTTTGAAAAGGTTAAAGAAACTATCAGTAAAAACCGTAGACCACTTTTAATATTTCCCCAGGGCACACGTGTAAAATTTGGTGAAAGAGTGCCTTTCAAAAAAGGTACTGCTAGAATATATGAGACTTTAAATTTACCTTGTATTCCTATTGCCCTAAACTCTGGAAAAGTGTGGCCAAAAAATAGTTTTTTAAAATATAGTGGAGATATTCATGTTTCATTTTTAGAGCCAATTATGCCTGGCAAAGAAAAAAGTGAATTTATAAAAGAAATAGAAGATAAAATTTATTCCAAGATCGAAAGTTTTAATTAATTTTTTTCCTACCAAAGTCTGGTTTTTCAGTATCTTGTCCAGCATTAATAATTTCTTTTCTTACTTCTTTGGTTGACGAAAAAATTTTGAGAAGTTTATCTCCATCTTTTTCTTTAATTGCTTTTTTTAAATCTTCCAAGTTTTTAGAAAAATTATTTAAAACACTTAATATATTGTCGCTGTTATCAATAAAAATATCTCTCCACATAACTGGATCAGAAGCAGCTATTCTAGTAAAATCTCTTAATCCACCAGCGCTATATTGAATAACTTCTTGCCTAAATTTATCTTCATCATTTATTGCTGTTCTTACAATGTTATACGCTATTGCATGAGGTAAATGGCTTGTTAAAGATAAAATACGGTCATGCTCTTCAAAAGACATCACCTTAACTTTACTACCCATTAGCTCCCAAAAAGTTTTTATTTTTTGTAAATCTTCTTTTTTTGATTTTTCTGAAGGAGAAAGAATGCACCACCTTTTCTCAAAAAGTTCTGCAAAACCTGCTTGTGGTCCACTATCTTCTGTTCCTGCTATTGGATGAGATGCTATCCAGGAAATATCTTTCATATTTAAACCTTCAACAATTTTGTTAATTTCATTTTTTGCAGAACCAGTATCAGTTAAAATTGAATTTTTTTTTATATAATCTTTTATTGATAATAATATTTCTTTGTATGCGCTTAGAGGTGCGGCTATAATTATTAATTGAGCATCTTTAACAGCTTCGTGAATATTATTTGCTACATTAACTTTTAAATTTTCTTTTTCTAAAAATAATGAAACTTCTTTAGATTTGTCATAAATACTAATTTTTTTTGACAATTTTTTTTTATTTATTGCTCTTAAAATTGAGGATCCAATTAATCCACATCCAATAATAGTTGTGTGTTCAAACATTTATTATTTTTTCTAATTGCGAGATAATATTTTTATTTTCATTTGCTGTACCTATTGTTACTCTTAAAGAGTTAGTAATACCATAGACATTCATTTGTCTAACTAAAATTCCTTTTTTCGCTAATAGTTTAAATACTTTTTCAGAGCTAATTCTTACTCTATTAAAATTAATCAATAAAAAATTGGCATCGCCCTTATTTGTAGCAATTTTTATCTTACTAAAATTTTTAAACATAATTTCTCTCCATTTTTTAATGTGCTGAATTTCTTTAGTTAACCACTTATTATCTAAAACAGCAGCTGACGCAGCAAATAACGCTGGCTTATTTACATTAAAAGGCGGTTTGATTAAATTTAATCTTTTTATAATTTGCCTTGAAGCGTAACCCCAGCCCACCCTAAGACCAGCCAAGCCATATATTTTTGAGAATGTTCTAGTCACAATTACATTTTTACTTTTAAAAAATAAATCTAGCCCTGATTTATAATCATTTTTTTTTACATATTCAAAATAGGCATCATCGATAACAAGTAAAATATCACTTCTTAATTTTTTTCTTAAAGTAATTAAACTTTTTTTTTCTATATAAGTTCCAGTAGGATTATTAGGATTTGCCAAGAAAACAATCTTTGTTTTTTTGCTGACACATGATAAAATATTTTTAATTGAGGAAACAAAGTTATTTTCTTTAGCATAAACTACTTTTGCATCATTAATTTTACTATAAATTCTGTAAACAATAAAACTGTACTTTGATACAATTACCTCGTCACTCTTATTAAGGTATGCTTTACATATAAGCTCTAGGATTTGGTCCGATCCCGAGCCTAGTATAATTTGCATTGGGTTTAGTTTAAACTTTCTTGCTAGAATTTTTCTTAAAGATACGCCTTCTGAATCCGGGTATCTTTTAAAATTCTTTGAAACTTTTTTATATTCACTAACAGCTTTAGGACTTGGTCCCAACGCAGACTCATTTGCTGATAGTTTTATTTTAGCGCTTTTGTTTCTAAATAGACTTAGCCCAACTACATATTTTTCCGCTTTTATATTTTTTGCTTTTGGTAATTTCATATCTATTTTGATTAATATATAAAAAACTTAAAGATTACTATAATCGAATTTTGCATATAAAATTGACAAGTTTGTGACTATTTAGTACATATAGATAGCGCTGATTTAACCAAATTGCGGGCGCAACAATAAATTTCGCTAAAAAGGGTCATGCCCAGCTTAGCTGGGTTTTTTTTTAAATGAATTATAAAACTGAAAATATAAAACAGCTAATTATTAAAAAACCTCTTAAATTAGATTGTGGAAAAATAATTAAAGATTTTCCTCTTGCGTATGAAACTTATGGAAAACTCAGTGAAAAAAGAGATAACGCCATTTTAGTTTTCCATGCTTTGACTGGGGATCAATTTGCTAGTGGAATTAATCCTATAACTAAAAGAGAAGGTTGGTGGGGTGTGGCTATCGGAGAAGGTAAGGCATTAGATACTAAGAAATATTTTGTAATTTGTGCAAATGTTCTTGGGGGATGTATGGGTTCATTTGGGCCCAAGGATGTGAGTGAACAAACAAAAGAATCGTATGGTTTGAATTTTCCAGTGATAACGATTAAAGATATGGTTAAAGCTCAAGAAGCCTTATTAGATCACTTTAAGATTGAAAAGCTTTTGTGTGCACTTGGTGGGTCAATGGGTGGTATGCAACTACTTCAATTTTGCGCATCTTTTCCTGATCGTACTTTTTCCGCTATTCCTATTGCTTGTAGTTCAAGTCATAGTGCTCAAAATATTGCTTTAAATGAATTGGCGAGACAAGCTATAATGGCTGATCCTGATTGGAGTAAAGGTGATTATAATAAAAATAAAAATTCACCTAAAAAAGGATTGGCTGTTGCTAGAATGGCCGGCCATATAAGCTATCTTTCTGAAAGTGGTCTTCAAGAAAAATTTGGGAGAAAGCTGCAAGAAAAAGCTGATTATGAATTTAGTTTTAATGCTGACTTTCAAGTTGAAAGTTATTTAAGACACCAAGGATATTCATTTGTTGATAGATTTGACGCTAATTCCTATTTATATTTAACTAGAGCAATGGATTATTTTGATTTGTCTAAGCAGTTTAAAAATGGATTAACAGACGCTTTTAAGGGACAAAAAACTAAGTTTCTAGTAGTTTCTTTTTCTTCTGATTGGTTATACCCGACTAAGCATAGCAAAGATATTGTGATTGCGCTAAACGCTTGCGGGGCTAACGTTTCATTTGCCGAAATAAAGACAGATAAAGGGCATGATTCATTTTTAGTTAACGAACCAAAATTTTTAGCAACAATTAAAGGATTTGTAGATTCAAGTTATAATACTTACAAAAAATGAAAAGAGAATTTGAAATAATTGCAAGTTTGTTGTCAGATCATTCACGTGTATTAGATGTTGGATGCGGAGATGGAACTTTAATGAAATTTTTATCTAAGGAAAAAAATATTGATGTCAGAGGACTGGAATTAGAAGAAAAAAATGTAGAAGCCTGTATATCCAAGGGCCTATCTGTTATTGAAGGTGATGCTGAAACAGAGTTAGATCAATTTCCTGATAAATCTTTTGACTATGTGATTCTAAGTCAAACTCTTCAAGCCTTTTACAATCCTGTAACTGTATTAGAACAATTACTGAGGATAGGTAAGGCCTCAATAGTTTCAATTCCAAACTTTGGCTACTGGAAAGTAAGAACTAGCCTACTTTTTAATGGCAGAATGCCAGTGACTAACTCCCTTCCTTACAAATGGTTTAATACACCCAATTTACATATGTGCACAATTAAAGACTTTTATGAACTATGTAATAAAAAAAATATTGATATGAAAAAAATTATTGGTATCAATAATAATAGAACATCTTCAATTGATAATAATAATATTCGATTTAAGAATATTTTTTCTGAAGTAGGGATTTTTTTAATTAGTTAATGTTAAATATTGAAATAATTCCATGTTTAAGTGATAATTATAGCTATGTAATAGTTGATGAAGAAACTAATTTAGTTGGAGTTATAGATCCTTCAGAATTTGAATCAATTAATAATTTTTTATCAAAAAAATATAAAAAATTAGACTATATATTAAATACTCATCATCATTTTGATCATGTTAATGGCAATAAAGAATTAAAGCTTAAGTATAATTCAAAAATTGTAGCTTCAAAAATTGATCGAGAAAAAATTCCTGGAATAGATATTTTATTAGATACTAATGATAATTTTATTTTTGGAAACACGCACTTCAATATTATTTTTGTTCCAGGCCATACTAAGGGTCACATAGCTTTTTACTCGCAAAAGGAAAAAGTAATTTTTACTGGGGACACTCTATTTTCTTTAGGGTGTGGAAGAATTTTTGAAGGGACTAGTAAACAAATGTACGATTCTCTAAAAAAAATAAAAAAGCTTCCAAAAGATACTAAAATATATTGTGGACATGAATATACAGAAAATAATCTTCAATTTTGTTTAAAATATGAGAAAAAAAATAAAGCTTTAAAAATAAAATTAAATTGGATTAAAGAAAAATTAAATAGAGGAATGCCTACAATTCCTATTACATTGGATGAAGAGTTAAAAACCAATATTTTTCTAAGATGTGAAAATATTGAATTAAAGAAGGATTTAAATATGGTTGATGCTTCTGATGAACTCGTTTTTGGCAAATTACGTAATTTAAAAGACGATTTTTAACCTCATAATTCTTGACTTGAAAATCTTTCAAGCTATATTGCCTTAAATTTAAAGGAACTTATTTTATGTCATTTGCAATTATTGAAACAGGTGGAAAACAGTACAAGGTATCTGCAAGTAAAATTTTAGAAGTCGAGTTGCTTGATTCTGAAAAAGGCAAAACTATACAATTTAAAAATGTTTTACTACTTAATGACGATAAGAATACGGAAGTAGGAAATCCAAATATTGCTGGAGCAATTGTAGAGGCAAAACTAATCGATAATGTTAAAGATAGAACTGTTCTAATTTTTCACAAAAGAAGAAGAAAACATTCAAGAAAAAAAAATGGTCATAGACAACGTCATTCCAAAATTCAAATTACCAAAATACTTTCTAAAGATGGAAAAGTTATTGCAGAAGCTAAATTGGATATTAAACCTAAGAAAATTGAGGAAGTTAAACAAAAAAAAGTGGCCTCAGAAAAATTAATAAAGAAAAAATAGGAATTAATAATGGCAACTAAAAAAGCAGGTGGATCATCCCGAAATGGCCGAGACAGTAAAGGTAGACGTCTAGGGGTAAAGAAGTATGGTGATCAAATAGTAATTCCTGGAAATATTATCGTAAGGCAAAGAGGAACCAAAATTCATCCTGGGGAAAATGTAGGCATGGGTAAAGACCACTCTATCTTTTCACTCATAAAAGGTAAGGTTAAATTTAAAAAAGCTAAATTAAATAGAACTTTTGTTTCTGTTGTTCCCAGCTAAATAAGTAAATAACTCAAGTTATTTAATATCCATAATGAAATTTTTAGATCAAGCTAAAATCTATATTAAAGCTGGCAATGGTGGCTCTGGTTCGGCTAGTTTTAGAAGAGAAAAGTTTGTTGAATACGGTGGCCCTGATGGAGGAGATGGTGGTAATGGTGGTTCAATTATATTTGAATCAGAAAGAAACCTAAACACATTAATAGACTTTAGATATTCACAACACTTTAAAGCAGAGAGTGGTTATGGCGGCAGTAAAAGAAATAGAACTGGTGCAGCTGGAAAAGATTTAATTATTAAAGTTCCTGTCGGAACACAATTATTTGAAGAAGATAATAATACACTTATTTAAGATTTCGTAAAAAATAAAGAGAGATATCTTGTTGCTTCAGGTGGAAGAGCTGGTTTGGGCAATGTAAGATTTAAAAGTTCAACAAATCGTGCGCCCAAAAAAAAAACTAAGGGCAAAAGCGGTGAAGAGTTTTGGATATGGATGCAATTAAAAGTAATAGCCGACATAGGAATAATTGGACTTCCGAACGCTGGTAAGTCAAGTCTGTTAGCTTCTATAACTAAAGCAAGACCAAAAATTGCCAGCTATCCATTTACAACTCTCAATCCGAACTTAGGAGTGTCATATTACGATGATAAAGAAATTACCTTAGCTGATATTCCTGGCTTAGTGGAGGGTGCGCATAGAGGCGTAGGTTTAGGCGATAAGTTTTTAAGACATATCGAAAGATGTAAATTATTGCTACATATAGTAGATTTGTCTGAAAATGACTTATTAGAAAATTATTTAAAAGTTAGAAATGAACTGTCAAGCTATGATGATATTTTAAGTAAAAAAAAAGAAATAATATTTTTTAATAAATCAGATTTAGTTGAGAAAAAAGACATGGATAAAAAATTAAAAATATTTAAGGATAAAATTAAGAAAAAATTTGAAGTAATTTCAGTTTTTTCAGAAAAAGATTTATTAAAAATTAAAAAAGTTTTATTAAAAAATGTTATTAAATAATTCCAAGAAAATAGTTATTAAATTAGGCTCATCTACAATAGTTGATAAAAAAGGTATTTTTAAAGAGAAGTGGGCATCAACATTAATCAAAGATATCAAAAAATTAAAAAAAAACAGAGACATTACAATAGTTTCTTCTGGTGCTATTGCATTAGGACAAAATTACTTAAAAATTAAAAAGAAAAAATTAAAAATTGAGATGAGCCAAGCGATAGCTTCTGTTGGACAAATTCAACTAATTGATAATTTTCAAAAATTATTTAAAAAGCAAAATATTAAAATTGGTCAAATTTTAATTACACCGGATGATACTGAACAAAGAAGTAGAGCTCTTAATGCAAGAAGAACTTTTGAAAATTTATTTAAAATTGGTGCTATACCAATAGTTAATGAAAATGATACTACTGCGACATCAGAAATTAAATATGGTGATAATGATAGGCTTGCTGCAAGAGTAGCTCAAATTGTTGGTGCGGACACATTAATAATTTTTACTGACGTTGATGGTCTTTATAAAAATAATAATACCAAAAAAAAATTGATTAAAGAAGTTAAGATATTAAACAAAGAAATTTTGGCTTCAGCAGAAAAAAAAAGGAGCGCCTATGGCTCGGGTGGTATGGCTACAAAATTAGATGCAGCAAAAATATGTATGAATTCAGGATGTAAGATGTATATCACAAATGGGCAATACCTAAATCCGTTAAGTAAATTAATTAAAAATGAAATGTATACTTGTTTTTATCCAAAAATTTCAAAACTTGATGCAAGAAAAAAATGGATTATAAGTTCTATAAATTCATCTGCAAAAATTTGTATTGATGAAGGAGCTTGCAAAGCATTATCTAATAAGAAAAGTTTACTGGCAGCAGGAATAACTGAAGTTTTAGGTGTCTTTAAGAAAGGAGAAAATATTTTAGTTATTGACGGCAGAGGAAATGAGATTGCGAGGGGTTTGTCATCATTTACCTCCAAAGAGATAAATAAAATTAAAGGATTACATAGCAGTCAGATAGAAAATATTCTTGGCTACTCAAGTAAATCTGAAGTAATTCATAAAAATGATATAGTAATTTTTTAATATGAAATATCTAAATAAAATTGGCTTTAACGCAAAAAAGGCATACGAGAAATTAAATAAAATTAATCACGAAAAGATTAAAAATGTTTTAGAAAACTATAATTATTCTATTTTAGTAAATAAAAACAATATAATAAGAGAAAATTTGAAAGACATTAAAAGTTCAAAAAATAAAAATCTAAACGATAGACTGTTTCTAGATGAAAAAAGAATTGATGGTATTCGGCATTCTATTAATGAAATAACTAAATTTAAAAATCCTATTGGCAGAATACTGGAGGAATGGAAAAGACCTAATGGGCTTAGAATTAGAAAAACAGCAACCTCAATAGGAGTGATCGCCGTGATCTATGAAAGTAGGCCAAACGTAACTGCAGATGTTGCGTCTTTGTGTCTGAAGTCTGGAAATTGTGCAATTCTTCGAGGAGGGTCTGATGCTTTTAATACAAATAAAATTTTAGCTAATTTATTTAGGAACAGTCTTACTAAAAATAAGATGGATAAAAATGTCGTTCAATTTATAGAAAATAAAGATAGAAAAGCTGTTGATTATTTGCTATCGAAAATGTCAAAATATATTGATGTAGTTGTGCCAAGAGGTGGAAAAAATTTAATTGAAAAGGTGCAAAAGTTTTCAAAAATACACGTAATTGGTCACCTTGAAGGTTTGTGTCATTTATATTTAGATAAAACCTCTAATCTCAAAACAGCTTCAAGTATAATTATTAATTCAAAAATGAGAAGAACGAGTATATGTGGAGCTTTGGAAACACTTCTAATTCATGAAAAATGTTTAAAAAGTCATGGTATTTCAATTATTAAAAAATTAATGTTAGCCGGATGTGAAGTTCGTGTTGACAAAAAAATTAACAAATTATTTGATGGTAAATTGAAATTAGCAAAAAAAATTGACTGGAAAACAGAATATCTAGATAAAAAACTTTCGATAAAAACTGTAGCCAACGTTGATGAAGCGATTAATCATATTTTAAAATATGGCACTATGCACACTGATGGCATTATTACAAATAGATCTAAAACAGCTAAATTTTTTTTAAATAATATAAATAGTTCAATAGTTATGCATAATGTTTCGACACAATTTGCTGATGGTGGGGAATTTGGTTTTGGTGGAGAAATAGGAATATCAACTAACAAGCTTCCACCTAGGGGGCCTGTCGGCGTAAATCAGCTAACTTCTTATAAATATATAGTGTCCGGTAAAGGAGTTGTAAGACCCTAGTTTCTTAATGCTAAAAACCGGAAAAAAAAAAATTGGTATTTTTGGTGGCTCCTTTGATCCACCACACTTTGGTCATTACAAAATATCTTTATCTGCAATTAAAAATTTGAAATTATATAGGCTTTTTTGGACTATAACTAAGAAAAATCCTTTTAAGAAAAATTCATATTTTTCACTAACTCAAAGAATAAATAAAAGCAAACTAATCTCTAAAAAAAATAAAAAGATTAAAGTTGTTTATTTAGATAGACTAGTCAGATCATCAAACACTATTGAAATTTTAAAATATATAATTAAAAAAAATAACAATTCTGAGTTTTTTTTAATAATTGGGTCCGATAATCTTATAGAATTTCACAAATAGAAAAATTGGAGAAAAATAATAAAATTATGCAAATTGGTAATTTTTTCTAGAAAAGGGTTTGATTTAAAGGCTCAAAAGTCCCGAATATTGAAGAATTTATCAAAAGATAAAATTATATACATAAAAAATTTTAAAGTAGATATTTCCTCTTCTCAATTAAGAAGATACTATCTAAAGTAATTCTTTTAATGAAAATAATAGAAATGAAAAAAATAATTGAAAAAATCTTAGATGACAACAAAGCGAATAATATTGTGTCTATAGATTTAAAAAAGAAATCATATATCGCAGATTATATGATTATAGCCTCAGGAACCTCATCTAGACACCTCCAGTCTTTATCTGAAATTTTAGTTTCCGAATTAAAAAAATTTGGAATCAATGGCTGCAGAATTGAAGGCAAAGAAAGCAAAGATTGGAAGTTAGTAGACGCTATGGATATAATAGTTCATATCTTCCACCCTGAAAAAAGAGCATTTTATGATCTTGAAAAAATGTGGTCAGAGTCTATTCCTAAAGAAAAAGTTTCAATATGAAAAAAAAAATTCTATCAATTATTTTTTTTTCTATATTTTTTTTTGGTAATTCAGCATATTCAAAAAATTCAATTGAACTATATGAAAAAATAGATTTATTTGGCGAGGTACTTGAAAAAATTAGAGATGAATTTGTTGATGAAGTTGATCAAGCTGATGTCATGGAATCTGCAATTAACGGTGTTCTTCAATCTTTAGACCCCTACTCTGCCTACATGAGCCCTGAGTTGTTTAAAAGCATGCAAACGGATACCAAAGGTCAGTTTGGTGGATTGGGAATTGAAATAGGTATGGAATCTGGAATAGTAAAAGTGATTACTCCTATCGATGACACACCAGCATCAAGAGCAGGTATTAAATCTGGCGACTACATAGTAAAAATTGAAAATATACAAGTTCAAGGCAAATCTTTAATGGAAGCTGTTAAATTAATGCGTGGAGCAGTAGGTACAAGCATTAAACTTACTGTGAGAAGAAAAGGTGAAAAAAAACCTTTAATTTTTAATGTTAAAAGAGAAATTATCGAAGTTAAATCTATTGATTCAAAAATACTAGGTGAAAAAAAAAGAATTGGGTACATAAAATTAAAGTCATTTAATGAAAATAGCGATGAGCAATTAATTAAAAAAATTAAACAATTTGAAAACAATAACAAACCCATAGGTTATATTGTTGATCTAAGAAATAATCCTGGTGGATTGCTATCTCAAGCCATAAGCATTGCAGATTATTTTTTAAATGACGGTGAAATTGTCTCTACTAAAGGAAGAAAGGTGTCTGAAACACGAAAATTTTTTGCTACAAAAGGAGACGGCATTAACGGAAAGCCTTTAATAATATTGATTAATAATGGATCTGCATCTGCTTCTGAAATATTAGCTGGCGCTTTAAAAGACCACAAAAGAGCGATTATATTAGGTGAAAGCTCATACGGAAAAGGTTCAGTTCAATCCATTATTCCGTTAAGAAATGGAGGCGGAATGAGATTAACAATATCAAAATACTATTTACCGTCCGGTAAATCAATTTCCGATGTTGGTGTTACTCCTGATATATTTGTAGAAGAAGCAGAATCTGATTTTAAGATTAATACCGAAACTGACAATCAGCTAAAATATGCTTTAGACCTTTTGAAATCTTAATGTTACCTGACAAGAGATTACCTTTGCGTATAGGCGTTGGAATTATAGTTTTAAATAAAAATAATGATGTTTTTGTTGCAAAAAGAAAAGATAATCCAATAGACAAATGGCAAATGCCACAAGGTGGAGTTGATGAAGGTGAAGATTTTTTATCTGCGATGTATAGGGAGCTCTTAGAGGAAACAAGTATCTCTAGCATCAAAATTATTAAAAAATTAGACTATTGGTTAGAGTATGAGTTACCCAAAAATTTGTTGGGAGTTGTTTGGAAAGGAAAATATAGAGGACAAAAACAAAAGTGGTTTATTGTTAGGTTTCTTGGTGAAGATGCAGAAATTAATTTAAATACAAAAAATCCTGAGTTTATAGAGTGGAAGTGGTTAGATTATAAAAATTTACCAAATGTAATTGTGGATTTTAAAAAACATATTTATAATAAATTATTAATTGAATTGGAAAAAATTAACTATTAAGTTCTTCTAAAGTGCTAATTTTATAGGAAAGTATATATTTTTCTTTATCTCCCATATCTTTATTTTTAATAACTTTTTTTGCTTCCTCTAAGATCTCATTAGCTTTTTGTGCTGAAATATCTTTTATATCTTGTGCTGTCGAAGAGAGTATTAACAAATTATTTTTGTAAAATTCAACAGTTCCTTCTTCTATATAGTATTTTTTTGAATTACTTGGTGTTGTAATATCTATGATGCCTGGTCTTAAAAAAGTGACTAAAGGTATGTGATCCTTCAATATAGTCATCAATCCTTCAAATGCAGGTAAGATAACCTCACTTACTTCAGTTTTTATTAGAGTTTTATCTGGACTAATTATTTCTAAATTAAAATTTTCGCTCATTACGAAGCTAAATCTTTTTCCATTTTTTCAGCTTTTTCAACTGCTTCTTCAATAGTTCCTACCATATAGAAGGCTGCTTCTGGAAGATGGTCGTATTCACCTTTACAAATAGCATCAAATCCTTTTATCGTTGATTCTAGATCTACTAGTTTACCAGGCGAACCTGTAAAAACCTCAGCAACAAAAAATGGTTGAGATAAAAATCTTTGAATTTTTCTTGCTCTTGCTACAGTGATTTTATCTTCTTCTGACAATTCATCCATACCTAATATTGCTATAATATCTTGCAAAGATTTGTAAGCTTGAAGTATTTGCTGGACCTCTCTTGCTACCCTGTAGTGCTCTTCACCTACTATTCTTGGATCTAAAATTCTAGAAGTTGAGTCAAGTGGGTCTACTGCTGGATAGATTCCTAATTCAGCTATTTGTCTAGAAAGTACAGTAGTGGCATCTAAGTGCGCAAATGAAGTAGCTGGAGCGGGATCAGTTAAATCATCTGCTGGAACATATATTGCTTGTACAGATGTAATTGAGCCTTTACTTGTAGATGTAATTCTTTCTTGTAGATTACCCATATCAGTAGCTAATGTTGGCTGGTATCCTACGGCAGAAGGTATTCTTCCTAACAACGCAGAAACTTCTGAACCTGCCTGCGTGAATCTAAAAATGTTGTCTATAAAAAATAGAACATCTTGACCTTCTTTGTCTCTAAAATATTCAGCAACAGTTAATCCTGTTAATGCAACACGTGCTCTTGCTCCTGGAGGTTCGTTCATTTGACCGTAAACTAATGCAGCTTTAGAGCCTTTCCCATCTCTTTTAATAACCCCTGATTCGATCATTTCATGATAAAGGTCATTTCCTTCTCGAGTTCTTTCTCCTACACCCGCAAACACTGAAAAGCCGCCATGTGCTTTAGCAATATTATTAATCAATTCCATAATTGTAACTGTTTTTCCTACACCGGCTCCTCCAAATAAACCAATTTTTCCCCCTTTTACATATGGTGCCAAAAGATCAACAACTTTAATTCCTGTTACCAGCATTTCTGTCTCTGTAGATTGATCGGTAAATTTAGGTGCTTGTCTATGTATCGGCCATTTTTCTTTTGTTTTGACTTCACCTTTCTCATCAATAGGTTCTCCAATTACATTTATAATTCTTCCAAGTGTTTCCGGACCAACTGGAACACTTATAGGAGCTCCTGTGTCTGAAACTACATCACCCCTCTTTAATCCTTCTGTAGAATCCATTGCTATAGTTCTAACACTACTTTCACCTAGGTGTTGAGCAACTTCTAATATTAATTTGTTTCCCTTGTTGTTGACTTCCAGCGCAGTATAAATTTCTGGTAGTTCGCCATCAAATTTTACATCTATTACTGCTCCAATTAATTGTGTTATTTTTCCTGTTTTATTCATAATTATAAGCTTTCTGCTCCTGATATTATTTCTATTAATTCCTTCGTGATTGATGCCTGCCTACTTCTATTGTAATTTATTGTTAATTTATCTACTAAATCGCCAGCATTTCTCGTTGCATTATCCATTGCTGTCATTCTAGAACCCTGTTCACTTGCTGCATTTTCTAAAAATGCTTTAAATATTTGCGTAGAAATATTTTTTGGAAGTAAATCATCAAGAATTAAATCTTCATCAGGCTCAAATTCATAAAACTGATTTTCATCTTTATTTTTATTTTCATTTTTTTTTTGTTCTGTTGGAATTATTTGATACGCTTGTGGAATTTGAGTAATAACATTTTTAAAGTTATTATAAAATAAAATACATTTATCAAATTCGTTTTTTTTAAATAAATCTATAATTAATCTTCCGACTTCTTCTGCTTCGCTAAATGATATTTTTTTTTTATCTTTAAAGCTTATTTTCTTAACTATATATTTGCCATACTTTCTTTTTAGCTGATCTAGCCCCTTTGAACCGACTGTAATTATTTTTAAGTTTTTTTGATCATTCAAAATTTTTTCGAAATAATTCTTAGCTAATTTACAAATATTTGAGTTGAATGCACCACATAACCCTTTGTCTGCTGTCATCACAACGCATAAATGAGTTTTGTCATTTCCAGTGCCAACTAATAATTTAGGTGCATTTTCTGGATCACTGATTGAGTTTGTTAGGTTTAGAATAATGTTCTGCATTTTTTCACTATAAGGTCTTCCTTTTTCTGCACTTTCTTGTGCTTTTTTAAGCTTAGCTGCAGCCACCATTTTCATAGCTTTTGTAATTTTTTGTGTAGATTTTACACTAACAATTCTTTTTTTTAAATCATCTAGGCTTGGCATTAATTTTTACTTTTTTTATATTCTTCTATTAATTGTATTAAAGATTCTTCAATTTCTTTTTCTAACTTTCCAGAGAATTGAATAGAATCAATAATTTCTACTTTTTCTGATTTTATTTTCTCTATAATTTCAGATTCAAACTTTTTAATATTATTCAACTCAACATCATCCAAATAACCTCTAACTCCTGTAAAAACTGATATTACTTGCTCAGCTACCGTCATTGGAGAATATTGGTATTGCTTTAAAAGCTCCGTTAATTTTGAGCCTCTATTTAAAAGTTTTTGGGTTGACGCATCTAAGTCAGATCCAAATTGAGCAAAAGCTGCCATCTCCCTGTATTGTGCTAATTCTAGCTTAATAGATCCGGCTACTTTTTTCATAGCTTTTGTTTGTGCTGCAGATCCCACTCTAGATACAGATAAACCAACGTTTACCGCGGGTCTTATACCTTGATTAAACAGCTCAGTTTCTAAAAAAATTTGTCCGTCTGTAATAGATATTACATTTGTGGGTATGTAAGCCGAAACATCACCAGCTTGAGTTTCGATTATTGGTAAAGCTGTTAAAGAACCACCTCCATTAGCGTCACTTAATTTAGCCGCTCTTTCTAAAAGTCTACTATGTAAATAAAAAACGTCTCCAGGATATGCTTCTCTTCCCGGCGGACGTCTTAAAAGTAAGGACATTTGTCTATAAGCAACTGCTTGTTTTGATAAATCATCATAAATAATTAACGCATGCATTCCATTATCTCTAAAATATTCACCGATCGTACAACCGGTGTAAGGTGCTAAAAATTGAAGTGGTGCCGCATCAGATGCTGTAGCCGCAACAACAGTTGTATACTTCATAGCCCCTGCATCCTCTAATGTTTTTACAATTTGCGCTACGGTTGATCTTTTTTGCCCTATAGCAACATAGATACAGTACATTTTTTTTTTTTCGTCATCAGACTCGTTTATAGTTTTTTGATTAATAATAGCGTCGATAGCTAATGCAGTTTTTCCAGTTTGCCTATCACCAATTATTAGTTCACGTTGTCCACGACCTATGGGTATCAAAGTATCAATTGCTTTTAATCCGGTTTGCATAGGCTCACTAACTGACTGTCTTGGAATAATGCCAGGTGCTTTTACCTCCACCCTTTGTCTTTTAATTTTTTCACTAAGATTTCCTTTGCCATCTATAGGATTTCCAAGTCCGTCTACAACTCTACCTAATAATTCTTTACCTACAGGAGAATCTACAATCGATCCCGTTCTTTTTACCGTGCTGCCTTCTTTAATTTTTCTATCATCACCAAAAATTACCACTCCAACATTATCACTCTCTAGGTTAAGAGCCATTCCTTTAGAGCCATCTTCAAATTCTACCATCTCTCCCGCTTCAACGTTGTCAAGTCCATAAACCCTAGCAATACCGTCCCCGACTGATAAAACTTTTCCTATTTCTGATACTTCAGCTTTTTCTCCAAAATTTTTTATTTGTTCTTTTAAAAGTTTAGTAATTTCTGACGGATTTATTTGCATTCTATTTCTCCAGCATTAATTGTTCATATTTTTTTAATTTATTCTTAAGTGAAGTATCAATCATTAGGCTGCCAATTTGCATTTTAAATCCACCTATTAAACTTTTATCAATTTTATAATCAAAATTAATTTCTGAATCGACAGTCTTTGATAGTTCTACACTTATATTTTTCAATTCTTCAGTCGATAAACTTTTAGATGAAATAAGTTTAGCGCTCAGTTCTCCTCTTTTAATTGCTACCAAATTTAGAAAGCTATTCATTATTTTTTTTAAAAAAAATATTCTTCTTTTAACAGCCAATAATGACAAGAAATTTTTTAAGGTTTTTGGAAATTTCATTATTTTTGATAATTCATTAATGGCGTTAATTTGGTCGTTAATAGTTCGAGTTGGATTCTTAATAAAGTTAGCAAACTCTAAATCAAAATCATAAAAATTAGAAAGTTCCTTGATATTACTTTCTATAATATCTAACTCATTATTTTCTAACGCTAATTCAAATATAGCTTTGGCATACCTGTCGGAGGTTTCTGATGAAAAAGATTTGTTTGAACTCATTTATTGTATTTATTGCGTTATAGTGTGTTTAATCATGAAATTACCCAGCTTCGTACCATAACAAAATATACTCTTCAAGGTGCTATGCTTACATTATGTAAAATTTATTGGATCTACATCAACCGTAAGTTTAATTTTTTTTGATATTTTTAGATTTTTCAAAAATTTATCCAATTTTTTTTGGATTAAATTGTCTGATTTTGATCTAAGAAGAAGTCTAGTTCTATATTTCCTATTTACCCTAAAAATAGGAGAATCTACAGGACCTAAAATTTCTAAGTTATCTATTTTTAAAAGTTTTTTCTTTATCTCTTCTGCTCCTCTTAAGCTTAAAGTTTTTGATTCCGCTGATACTATTAGTGATATAAGTCTTGAAAATGGCGGAAGCTTATTTTTTTTTCGTAATATCAATTCGTTAGATAAAAATTTTTCAGGATTATTTATAAGAATATCTTTTAAAATTTCATTTGCTGGTGTCATTGTTTGATAAACTATTAAAGATTTTCTAGAAAATCTACCAGCTCGTCCGCTTAATTGGTTATACAATTGTATATTTTTTTCTGTAGATCTTAAATCATATCCTTTACCAGAAAAATCTGCGTCAACTACTACTATGCAGTTTAATTTTGGAAAATTAAATCCTTTAGAAATCATTTGAGTTCCAACTAAGATATTTATTTCATTTTGTTCTATTTTATTTAACATATTTAGAGTTTCTGTTTTCTTTTTTAAAAAATCACTAGAAAATATTTGTATATTCTTATTAGGAAACTTTATTTTTAATTCTTCGTGTATTTTTTCTACACCAGGTCCGTACATGCTAAAATCACAAGACTGATTTTTGACATTACAATCTCTATATAATTTTTTTTTTAATCCACAGTGATGACAAATTAAATTATTAGTAAACTTATGATAAGTTAAATAAATTGAACAATTTGAGCATGTATGTTTAAAACCACAATTTTTACAAATCATAAATGGGGCATATCCTCTGCGATTCAAAAAAAATAAAATTTGCTCATTTTTACTTAAATAACTATTTACTATTTTTTTTGTTTCATCAGAAATAAATTCATTTTTATTTAATTTTGAGAAATTCAAATTTATTATTTTTGTCTCTGGCAGTGGAAAATTGCTATATCTTTTTAGTATTTTTGTAACATTGTATTTTTTATTTATTATATTGTTGTAAGTTTCAAGTGATGGAATTGATGTAACTAAATGTATTGGAATATTTTCGAATGAAGCTCTTGAAATAGCCATATCTCTTGCGTTATAAATTAAACTTTCATCTTGCTTGTAAGATGAGTCATGCTCTTCATCAACGATAATAATACCTAATTTTTTGAAGGGTAAAAAAAGAGCTGACCTAGCTCCGATAATTAGTTTAACTTTTCCGCTCATCACACCTTGCCAAATTATTTTTTTCTTTTTTGGTGTAATCTTAGAGTGCCAAATATCTGGTTCAAAACCAAAATACTCCGAGAATCTGTCTTTAAATTGATTGGTCAAAAATATTTCTGGAAGTAAAATCAAGGCCTGTTTATTATTTTTTATCAATTCTTTTATTCTCTCAAAATAAACTAGAGTCTTTCCTGAGCCCGTTAACCCTTGTAATACCGATACATTAAATTTATTTCCGTTTTTTTTTAAATTATTTAAACTATTTTTTTGTTCAGAATTTAGATTTAGTATAATTTTTTTGGTAAAATTATTTGGTAAGACTTTATTTTTAATTTCTAAAATATTATTTTTATTTCCTAGGCACATTTTTAAAACCATGCCTTTAGGGGCTAAATTGTACATTGAAAACCAATTAATAAATTTTATTAGATCTTTATTTATTGAAAATTCTTTAATTTTTTTACTAATTTCTCTGATTTTTATTTTTTTATCTGTTTCATGGAGTTTGTCCCAGACCACACCAATTTCTTGATTTTTACCAAAAGGAACCATTACTAAATCTCCTGGATTTAGTTTGTTTTTTTGTATGCTGTTATACGTAAAAGGATAGTCAAATATTTTTGGAATTAGTACTGGTACTTTCATTTAAAGATTTTAGTAGATATTAGATCAATTAGAAATGAATTGGTCTTTTATCAACAGCTAATGCCGCTTCTTTAATTGCTTCTGTATGTGTTGGATGCGCATGGCAAGTTCTTGCTATATCTTCTGCACTTGCTCCAAATTCCATTGCCAGAACCATTTCTGCAATCATATCACCACAATGAGGTCCAATTATGTGAACTCCTAGCACCCTATCTGTTTTTGCGTCTGCTAAAATTTTTACAAATCCATCTGTTTCATTGTTAACTTTTGCTCTTGAATTCGCTAAAAATGGAAATTTTCCTACTTTATATTCTAAATTATTTTTTTTTAATTGTTCCTCTGTTTTTCCAACGGTTGCAACTTCAGGATTAGTATATACCACAGAAGGTATAACATCATAATTCACGTGACCAGCCTGCCCAGCTATTATTTCAGCAACAGCAATACCCTCTTCTTCTGCTTTGTGAGCTAACATTGGACCTTCTATAACATCACCTATTGCATAAATATTGCTAACAGTAGTTTGCAATTTTTTATTTACTTCTATTCTTCCCTTATCATTTATTTCGATGCCAACTTTTGTGAGATTTAAACCTTCCGTATAAGGCTTTCTTCCGACAGAAACTAAAACCTTATCACACTTCAGCCTAATTCTTTCAGTTGTGACATTATTGGTGAAATCTACTACAACTTTATTATTAATACTATTAACGGAAGTTACTTTATTATTAAGTTTAAATGTTATTCCTTGTTTGGTTAAAATTTTCTGAAACTCTTTAGATGTTTCTCTATCCATACCAGGAGTTATATGGTCTAAATATTCAATAACAGTTACTTTCGAGCCTAGTCTAGACCAAACAGATCCCATTTCTAGACCAATATAGCCTCCACCGATTACAATCAATTCTTTAGGTACAGAGGGTAGTGATAGAGCCCCGGTAGAAGAAATTATATTTTTTTCATCAATTTCTATTCCTGGAAGCGAGGTTGGATAAGAGCCTGTTGCTATAACTATATTTTTTGCTTTATAGGGTTTTTTAGAACTTTCATTATAAACTATCACATCGTTTTTAGAAAAAATTACTCCTTTTCCTTTTAAGTAGGTGATCTTATTTTTCTTGAATAAAAATTCAACTCCTTTTGTTAATACCTGTACAGATTTATTTTTATTAGACATCATTTTTTCTATGTTCAGTTTAATGTCAGAAATTTCAATACCTTGATTATTAAAGTCATTTTTTGCTTTAAAATAGTTTTCTGAAAGATTTAATAAACTTTTTGAAGGGATACATCCTACATTTAGACATGTTCCACCCAAGGAACCTCTTGATTCGATACAAGCAGTTTTTAATCCTAGTTGTGCTGCTCTAATAGCGCACACATACCCTCCGGGTCCCCCGCCAATAATTATAACATCAAAATTATTGTCCATATTTATAAATTTAAGAATAGCCTTTTAGGTTGTTCTAGGCATTCTTTAACTGTTTTTAAAAAAGACACAGCTTCTTTACCATCAATAATTCTATGGTCATAAGATAGTGCCAAATACATAATCGGTCTAATAACTATTTTTCCATCTACTTCAACTGGCCTTTTTATAATATTATGCATACCTAAAACAGCAGATTGAGGTGGATTTAAAATTGGAGTTGAAAGCATAGATCCATATATTCCTCCGTTAGTAATTGTAAACGTTCCACCTTGTAAATCTTCAATTGTAATTTTGCCGTCTCTAGCTTTTTGTCCAAGTTGACTTATATTGTTTTCAATGTCTGCAAATGACATTTCGTCTGTGTTTCTTAAGACTGGAACTACAAGACCTCTTTCTGTTCCTACTGCTATACTTATATTATAATAATTTTTATAAATCATTTCACTGTCTTGTAACTCAGCATTAATTACAGGATAATTTTTTAGTCCAATGACACAAGCCTTAACAAAGAAAGACATGAATCCTAATTTAATAGAATATTTTTTTTCAAATTCTTCTTTATAATCATTTCTTAAAGATATTACCTCATGCATATCTACTTCATTAAAAGTTGTAAGCATTGCAGCATTTTCTTGAGCTTCTTTTAATCTTTTAGCTATTGTCATTCTCAACCTAGTCATCTTTATTCTTTCTTCAGGTCCATGTATTTTTCTTCTCTCAGAAGGGGGTGGCTTTTGTCCCATTAAATTCATTAAATCTTCTTTTAAAATTATTCCATTTTTTCCAGACCCTTTTATTTTTTCTAAATCTAATTTAGATTCTGAAGCCATTTTTCTTGCTGCTGGAGAAATATTGTTAGGTACATTTTTACTCTCTAAATTTTCTTCGTATATATTATCTAGCACTAAGGGCTCTTCTGTGATTTTTTTTGAAATTTTTTTTTCTTCTTCTAAAACTAATGGTTTCAACTCTTCTTTTTTAATATTGATTGCTTTTTCTTTTTCATTAATTGTGGGAGGAGGAGTATAAGTTTTAATTTCTTTAACGTCGTTTGCAGTTGCTTTGGGAGAACCGATAGTTCCAAGTAGCGCCCCGACATTTACTGTCTCACCTTCTTTTACTAAAATTTCCTCTAATGATCCGCTTGAAGGAGCTGGAACTTCAATATTTACTTTGTCTGTTTCTAATTCAACTATAGGCTCATCTGTAGCTATTTTTTCTCCCTGGTTTTTTAACCACTTAGAAACTGTCGCTTCTGTGATGGATTCACCTAATGCTGGAACAATTATTTTTTGTGACATTAATTTTACTTCCCTACCACCTTTTCTAATATTTCTTTTTGTTGTGCAAGATGTTTATTCAGGTTTCCAGTCGCAGTCGATGATGATGGCTTTCTACCGATATATATTATTTTATCTCTTTTTGACTGTATTATGTCCAATATTCTTTCAATATAATTCCTCACAGTGTTCCAAGCTCCCATATTTTGCGGTTCTTCTTGACACCAATAAAATTTAGCAGAAGAATACTTCTTTAATTTGATCGCTAAAGTTTTAGCAGGAAAAGGATATAACTGCTCTATTCTTATAAAAACTACTTTATCATTTTTTACTTTTTCTCTAGCCTCAATTAGATCAAAATAAATTTTACCAGAACATATTACTACTTTTTCAATCTTATTATCTTTGCTTAATTTGATTAGCCCGCTTTCACTCAAATAAGCGTGGTCTTCTAACACTCTGTGAAAGGTATTTTTTTTTGTAAAATCATTTAAAACTGAAACACATTTCTTGTGTCTCAAAAGTGACTTTGGTGTCATAACTATAAGTGGTTTTCTAAAATCTCTATGCATTTGTCTTCTTAAAACATGAAAATAATTTGCGGGTGTGGTGCAATTAACAACTTGAATGTTCTCTCCTGCACAAAGTTGTAAGAATCTTTCTAATCTAGCAGACGAATGTTCGGGTCCTTGTCCTTCATATCCGTGTGGTAAAAGCATAACTATTCCGCTTGCTCTACCCCATTTAGATTCACTAGATGTTATGAATTGATCAATTATTACTTGTGCACCGTTTGCAAAATCTCCAAATTGTGCTTCCCACAAGACTAAAGTTTCTGGCTCGGACAACGAGTAACCAAACTCAAAACCCAAAACAGCTAACTCAGACAGTAAGCTATCTATAACTTCAAATTTTTTTTGTTGTTTTGATATATTGTTTAAAGGTACGTATCTTTCATGACTTTCTTGATTTCTTAAAACTGAATGTCTTTGACTAAAAGTTCCTCTACCTGAATCTTGTCCTGACAACCTCACTGAGAATCCCTCAGTAAGAAGACTACCAAACGCTAAACTCTCAGCGGTAGACCAATCAATTGCTTTGTTTTTTTCAAACATTTGATTCCTATTATCAAAAATTTTTTTTAAAGTTTTATGTATTTTAAAATTCGTGGGTATTGTTGTGATTTTTTTTCCTATTTCTATTGCCACTCTTTTTCCGATTCCACTAACACCTCTCTTATCTTTACCAAGTTGTGGTTTAAATCTTGACCAGGTTCCGTTATACCATTTAAGTTCCGATTTATAGCTTTTAGAATCATCGAATTCTTTTTCAAGATATTTTTTGAATTTTATTTTTTGATTCTCAATGTCTTCTAAAGGCATCAAGTGTTCATTTGCAATTTTTTTAGAATAAATATCAAGTGTTGTAGGTTGTTCTTTAATTTTTTTATACATTAGTGGCTGAGTAAAAGATGGTTCATCTCCTTCATTGTGTCCAAATCTTCTGTAACAAACTATATCTATAACTACATCTCTATTAAATTTTTGTCTAAACTCAGTAGCAATTTTTGCACAATGTACAACAGCTTCGGGGTCATCACCATTAACATGAAGTATTGGAGCTTGAGCTATCTTTGCTACATCTGATGGGTATGGCGATGATCGTGCAAATCTCGGTGCAGTTGTAAATCCGATTTGATTGTTTACAATCACATGAATTGTACCACCTATATTGTGACCCGGAAGACCTGACATAGCAAAACATTCTGCTACCACTCCTTGGCCAGCAAAAGCTGCATCTCCGTGCATTAAAACAGGAATTACTTTTTTTCTTTCAGAGTCTTTGTGAAAAAATTGTTTAGCTCTAACTTGTCCTAATACGACCGGATTAACTGCCTCTAGGTGTGAGGGATTATCTGTTAAACTAATATGAACAGAATTACCGTCAAATTCCCGATTCGATGAAGCTCCTAGATGATATTTCACATCGCCTTCAAAATCTTTTTTTGATGCAACACTTTTACCAAAAAATTCACTAAAGATTGCTTTATAAGGCTTGCCCATAACATTTGCCAGAACGTTTAACCTTCCACGATGCGGCATCCCAATTTTGATTTCTTTAGCGCCCAAATTTCCACCTCTTTTGATAATCTGTTCTAGAGCAGGTATTAATGACTCTCCTCCGTCAAGACCAAATCTTTTCGTACCGACAAATTTTACCTGCAAATATTTTTCGAACCCTTCAGCTTCTATTATTTTATTTAAAATAGCTTTTTTACCATTAATTGTAAAATTGACTTCCTTATCTTTTCCCTCTATTCGACTTCTAAACCAATTTTTTTCTTTCGGGTCTCCCATGTGCATGTACTCATAGCCAATATTTGAACAGTATGTTTTCTTTAGTATATTTAAAATTTCATCTAACGTTGAATATTCTATGCCCAACACACCATCTAATAATATTTTTCTATCATAGTCTTTTTCACTAAAACCATATGTCTCTGGCTTTAATTCAGAATGTTCATCTTTTTTTTGGATGTTCAAAGGATCCAGATTAGCTATCAGATGTCCTCGTATTCTATAAGCTCTAATAAGCATAATCGCTCTAACAGAATCTTTAGTGGCTTGTTCCGTTGTTTTATTCTCATCTGTAGTGACGTCTACACTTTTTTTATTTATAATTTTTCTTATTTTTTTTGGAGACCAGCTTGGTCCTTTTAAATTTTTTGAAATTAGATCTTTCTCATCCTCTAGCCCATCAAAAAAAGGTTTCCATCCCTTCGGCAAAGAGTCAGGTGCATGTAAATAATCTAAATAAAGCTCCTCTATAAAGGATGAATTATTCCCAGCTAGGAAAGAAGTTTTTTTGTAAATTTTATTATCTTTTAAAGAAGACATTGAAGTAGTTTATTCTAACACAAATTATTAGAAATTAGCCATTAAGTTTATTATATAAAGTTTTACCAATGTCTGCAGGGGATTTCGATATAGTAATTCCTGCGGATTTCATCATTTCTATTTTATCTTCCGCCCCACCTTTTCCACCAGAAATAATTGCTCCAGCATGTCCCATTCTTCTTCCTGGCGGGGCTGTGAGTCCGGCTATAAAACCAACCATTGGTTTTTTTATTTTAGATCTTTTCAAAAAATCTGATGCCTCTTCCTCAGCGGCTCCCCCAATTTCACCTATCATTACAATAGATTTTGTATTTTCATCCTGTAAAAATAGTTCAAGGCAATCAATAAAATTTGTTCCATTAATTGGGTCACCCCCAATACCTATACATGTAGATTGTCCCATTCCATTTTCACTAGTTTGAGCGACAGCTTCATATGTTAAAGTTCCTGATCTTGAAACTATACCTACCGATCCTTTTTTATGAATGCTACCTGGCATTATGCCGATTTTACACTCTTCAGGTGTAATTATTCCAGGGCAGTTTGGTCCAATGAGTCTACTTTTTCCTTTCGAAAGTTCTTGTTTCACTTTTATCATATCCACAATAGGTATCCCTTCTGTTATGCAAACTATTAATTCAATCTTAGACTCTATGGCTTCAATTATTGCTCCTGCTGCAAACTTTGGCGGAACATAAATCATTGTTGCATTGGCATTGGTATTTTTTTTTGCTTCTTCAACAGTATTAAACACAGGTAAATTCAAATGTTTTTGTCCGCCCTTTTTTGGTGTTACTCCACCAACTAACTGAGTTCCATATTTTATTGCTTGTTCAGAATGAAAAGTGCCATGAGTCCCTGTGAAGCCTTGGCAAATAACTTTTGTTTGTTTATTAACTAAAACTGACATTTATTTTATTGCCTCAACAATTTTTTTTGCAGCATCATTAAGATTGTTTGCTGAAAGAATTTTTAATCCTGATTTATCTAAAATTTCTTTACCTTCTTTAAAATTGGTACCGGCTAACCTTACAACTAAAGGTACCTTAAGATTTGTTTCTTTAGCGGCATCTACAACTCCTTGAGCAAGTACATCACAACGCATAATGCCCCCAAATATATTTATTAAAATTCCTTGAACATTTTTATCAGATAAAATTAATTTAAAGGCTGCTGCAACTTTCTCTTTTGAAGCACCTCCTCCTACATCTAGAAAATTAGCTGGTTCTTTTCCATATAATTTAATTATGTCCATTGTTGCCATTGCAAGACCTGCGCCGTTAACCATGCAACCAATCGATCCATTCAACTTAATATATGCTAAGTCATATTTACTTGCTTCTATTTCTGTTGGATCTTCTTCATTTAAATCTCTTAATTGTAATATTTCAGGATGACGAAACAAAGCATTATCATCAAAATTCATTTTTGCATCTAAGCAAATAACTTCATTATTTTTTGAAATAATAAGAGGGTTAATTTCTATTAATGTTGCATCTTTTTCTTTTAAAATTTTATATAATGCTTTTATTAATTTGATCATCTCTAGTTGTTGTGTGTCACTTAAAATAAATGGCTTAATTATTTTTTCAATATCTTCGTTATTAATTTCATTTTGTAGCTCTACTTTGGTTGTAATTATTTTTTCTGGATTCTTTTCTGCGACTTTTTCAATGTCCATGCCTCCTTCAGTACTACTAATAAATGCAATTTTTGAGCTTGTCCTATCTACCAAGCATGAGAGATAGAATTCTTTTAGGATATCCGAAGCTTCTTCAATATAAAGTCTTTTTACCTCTTTGCCTTCTGGTCCTGTTTGGTGTGTTATTAAAACTTTTCCAAACATGGCTTTCGACTCTTTTTCTAAATTCTCTAAACTATCAATTAATTTTACACCTCCAGCTTTTCCTCTTCCGCCAGCATGTATTTGTGCTTTCAAAACAAACTGTTTGCTCTTTAAAAGTTTGATTTTATTTTTAACTTCACTAGAATCATATATCACTACCCCATTAGAAACTGGCGCTCCATATTCTTTTAAAATTTTTTTAGCTTGATGCTCGTGAATATTCATATATTATTTCTATAAGATAGAGTTATTTAATATTTTAAAATAAAAAAATAAAGTGAATTCTTTAAATAATATCCAAATCAATCATTCTAACAAAATAATTTCGGCATTTTTTTTAATTATCCTTATAATTGGGTCTTTTACATTTACTGACTATGGTATTTCAATAGATGAAGAATTTCAAAGATCTTCTGGATACTATTGGCTTAGTTACGTTTTAGACTTCACTAATCTAAATGAATTAAAAATAGAAGTAAAAAATGAGTACAACAATATTAAGGGGTTCACTCTTTTATCTCCAGAAACAATACCATTTTATGGAATTATTTTTGATCTTCCGTTGGCTTTTATTGAAACGTTTTTTAACATAGAAAATTCAAGAAATTATTTTTTTTTAAGACACTGGTTCAATTTTTTTATTTTTTTTATAAGTTCTATTTTTTGTTATAGATTACTTTTGAATAGATTTAATATTTTTTATGTAAGCTTTTTAGGTACAATATTTTATGTATTATCACCTAGGTTATATGGCTCTAGTTTTTATAACAACAAAGATACATTATTTTTATCTTTGGTTACTATAGCTATATATTATTGTTTTAAATCATTAGATAAGCATAGCTACAAAAACTTAATTATTTTTGCAATTATTTCTGCAATTTGTACTTCAACTAGAATTATCGGAATTTTTATACCTATATCTTTTATATTAATTTATTTTCTATCTGCAATTTCACAAAATCGTTATTTTAGAGATATTTATAAAATTTTATTTTATCTTGCTGCCTACTATTTTTTTCTAGTTTTACACTGGCCTTTTTTGTGGGAAGCGCCCTTGAAGAATTTTATTTTGTTATTTGGTTCTACAGATCAACTGTTAGTGAATATGAAAGTGATGTTTAACGGAACTTATTATGATAGTAATTTATTACCTTATTATTATGTGCCAATTTGGATAGCTATTTCAACTCCAGTTATACACTTGATATTTTTTTTTCCAGGTTTTTTTTACATATTTAAAAGATCTTTTAGCAGATTTATCAATATAAAAGAAAAAAGTAATTTTAGTGATTTTTGGAGAGGCGATGCAGAGAAAAAAGATTTTTATATTCTTTTTAATTTTTTAATCTGTCTTCTTTATGTAGTATTTATACATAAGAATTTTTTTAATGGATGGCGACATATTTATTTTTTAAATATTTTTTTAATTTATTTTTCTACATATGGATTTTATTTGATTTATAATAATTCGAAGACTGTAATAAAAAAAACAATTTTATTTTTATTAGTCTTCTTGATGCTATCTCTTCTAACAACAAGAATGATTATTTATCATCCTTATCAAAATATTTATTTTAATTTTTTGGTCAACGATGAAGTAAAAAAAGGATTTGATATAGATTATAATGGTCTTTCAGGCATAAGCTTTCTTAAAAAAATATTAGCTAATAACAAAGATAAAAAAATTATTGTTTCTGTTGCATCTTATCTACCATTAGAAAGAAGTTTGGCTTTATTAAAAAAAAATGATAGGAATAGGATAAAAATTGTTGGGCAAGAATATCTTATTTCAGATTATATTTTTACTAACAATATTTCTGAAGTGAATAAAAACTTTGATAATAAATACAATATACCAAAAAAATTTATTAAAGTTGACGAGTTATTTATTGATGGAGCACAACTTTATAAAGTTTATAAAAAGAATTAATGAAAATATTTATTTATAAAACATTATTTTTAAGCCTTTTAGTTTTTTTGTTGTTTCAATTTACTATTGGGGCACAGATGAAAAAAATTGAACATCAGATAAGTATGTTAAAATCTAAAGAAAATATAATTACAATAAAAGAGAAGCTGAGAGAAGAGATTAATAACGCCTTAGAGAAAGACCAGTATATAAAAAAAGAAGATGCAGTATTAATTAATAAATTCATTAATAAAATTAAAAAAGAATTAAAAACAACGAATACTTTAAATTAGAAGCAATTTTTTAGCCTGTGCTCAAATAGAATTGGGTTGATTTTTAGTGAACTAAAACAATCTTTTTTTAATACAAAATCAATAGTTTCTATAGTTAATGGCAAAATTGTATAAATAACTTCAATTTTTTTCTCTTTAAGCTTTTGATTATAAAATTTTTTATAATACACGTGGTATTTATTATTTTTTAGAGGATAGCTTACTCCATCAACTGTGTACCATCTATTAGGAGAGAAAGAATTTTTATTTATTGAGGAAAGTATAAACTGATAGTTAGTAATAATAATAAATTTTCTTCTATCATTTTTAAGGTGCTGAATAGTTGATTTTAAATATTGAACCTCTTCTTTTGGGTCACCAGTAAATTCTCCATTAGTCCACTTCAATCCTTTTAAAATATTATTTATATCTTCTCCTTTTTCAAAAATTGTTAAATCGACATTTTCTAGTTCCATAAACTTTCTATCTATATTAAATTTAAAATGATATTTAACAGTTCCGAATAAAGTAATCGCCAGTAAAAAAATAGTAAAAAAATTTTTATCTTTATCAAGCAAACTTTGACAAAATCCACAAAGTAATGGTATTAAAAAATAAATAAAAATTTGATTTTTTGTCAACGATTGATGAAAAATTGCAATCAGTATAGAGCATATAAAGAGGATTACAAAAAAAGATTCCTTTTGAAAAAAATATTTTTTATTATTATTAATTTTATGGATGTAAATATACAGTAAAATTAATAAACATAAAAAAATTAATTTATGTTTTAAAATTAAGTCAAAAGAAAAAAAATTAATTTTTGTAAATCTATCTTCGCCTATAGTTGTGGGAAATAAAAAATATTGAATAAAAAAATCTTCTATTTTTATATTATTGGTTATCAGAAAAAATATTATGAAAAAAAATAATATTAAACTCATTGTAGCAATAGGCATAACCCAATTGTATTTTTTATTAATGACAGAATATAATAATGTCACAACAGTTAACAATATTATGAAGTATCCTGCTGGTGCCTGTTTAGAAAAAAAAGCAATAAAAAAAATTATTGGTAATAAGAACCAATATCTTTTTTTTTCATATTTAATCGAAAAAATTAATGCGTACACTCCAATATAAGAAAATAAAATAGAATGATGATCTGGAAAAGGTACTCCTACAATCGGGTAAGACAGAAGAGATATGCAAATCGCATAAAATAAACTAAATGGCTGATTCAACCCTAAATTTTTAAGTAATAAAAATGAAGTAATTCCAAATATTGCATTAACTATTGAAGAGTGTAATAAGTAAGCCTGCCAATTAACACCGAAAACATAAAAAATTATAGCTTGAAAAAAGTCTAAAATTGCGCCGTTCATAACCCAATAATCTTTAAAAGGTATTGTTCCATTCATTACTGCATACGCGGAATCGAAAAAAGCAAACGAATCAATAGGATAAACTCCTATTGAACCAAAATAAAAGTTGGAAAAGACTGCTGTAATAATAATGATAACTAGGTTGAAAATAGATTTTATATCTTTAAACATATTATAATTAATTTTTTATAAATTCTAAAATAACAAATTATTATGAATTATCCAGGTAAAGAACTAGAAAACTTTGACTCAGCTACAATTTGGAGAAAATATGTATATTTTCTGATAAAAAAGTACATAAAAGGAAATATTTTAGAAGTTGGTGCTGGTATTGGTAGTTTTACAAATAATTATTCTCATTTAAAAAATGATAGCATCACGTTAACCGAAGTAGATAACAATAATTACGAAATTATAAAGCAAAAATTCAAAAATAAAAATTACTCTTTTTATCAAAACATCACTAAAGAACTTAAAGGTACTTTTAATACTATAATGTACTTGAATGTACTAGAGCATATCAAAGAGGATACTACAGAAATAAATGACGCTTTGAATAAGCTTGAAGTTAATGGGCATTTAATAATTTTAGTTCCTGCTCATAATAAACTTTACAGTAAATTTGATGAAGCCGTTGGTCACTTTAAAAGATATGAAATAGACTATTTTAAAAACTTAAAACTTAGTAACGCTGTTGTTGAAAAAGTATTTTTTTTAGATTGTATGGGTTATTTATTATATTATGTAAATGGTATTTTTTTTAAAGAAGACGTATATCCCTCAAAAATAAAAATATTAATTTGGGATAAAATTTTTACACCTATTACTTTTTTTCTAGATAAAATTTTTAATTATAAGATGGGAAAAAATTTACTCTGTGTTATTAAAAAAATCAAGACTTAAGGCTTTCATCTATTTTTATTGCTGCTTCAAATAATTCTTCAACCGCTTTTATTGAATTATCAAATTGTTTTTTTTCTTCTTCCGAAACTTTTATTTCTATAACTTTTTCAACACCACTTTCTCCAATTATAACTGGCACACCTGCATACAAATTTTTAACACCGTATTCACCATTAAGAAAAGCCGCACAAGGTAATTGCTTTTTTAAATTTTTTAAATAGCTTTCAGCCATCTCGACACCTGAAGCTGCCGGGGCGTAAAATGCAGAACCTGTTTTAAGATGTTTAACTATTTCAGCGCCGCCTTTTTTTGTTCTTTCTATTATTAATTCTAATTTTTCTTTTTTTAATACTCCTTGTGCAACAAGTTCACTTAAATTTTTTCCATCTACTTGAGTGTGATCTATCATGGCCACCATGCTGTCTCCATGACCTCCTAAAACTAATGAGGAGATTTTATTTACTGACACATTAAGTTCTTGTGATAGAAAATAAATAAATCTAGAAGAGTCTAAAATTCCAGCCATCCCAACAATTTTATTTTTCGGGAGACCAGAATATTTTTGCAAAGCCATTACAATCACATCTAATGGATTTGTAATACAAATAACAAAAGCATTTGGAGATGTTTTTTTTATACCTTCTGCCACTTGTTTAATTATTTTTAAATTTATTCCTAACAAATCATCTCTTGTCATGCCCGGTTTTCTTGGAACTCCGGCAGTTACAATTATTACATCAGAATTCTTTGTATCCTCGTAATTATTGGTACCAGAAAGATTAATGTTAAACCCATCTACTGGTGAAGATTGAGCTATATCTAAAGCTTTTCCCTTTGCTATTCCCTCGTCCACATCAAAAAGCACTACGTCTGCAAGTTCTTTTAT
>Ga0114997_10000464_pt1 | contig 33014 bp, 41 predicted proteins | sample ArcticOcean_MG_C_2_FD_87045 | JGI IMG/M metagenome (GOLD analysis project Ga0114997, IMG submission 87045) | Marine microbial communities from western Arctic Ocean - ArcticOcean_MG_CB4_136 | ecosystem: Environmental > Aquatic > Marine > Oceanic | place: Arctic Ocean: Canada Basin | collected... | reverse complement strand
TTTTTTTCATTTAATAAACCTAAATTGCTTTAGGAGGGATTGTTTTAGGTGCATTAATTCGTTTGCTTATTTGTCTTCTGATGTAAGAAACTGCAACACCTAGAAATAAAGCTATAAAAATTGATAGAATTCCATAAATAGCTGGGTAATTATTTGATAAGTTATAAATTGTATTTCCAAAACTGTTAATCTCAGCAATTTTATCTGTTGGAAGTGTTAAGCTTGCTTTACCATTTTCTTTATTTTTAAAAAAAGTTTCATAAGCCATCAGCAGCCCAACAGAAAGCATAAGAATAGCTAACAAAGCTTTGAGTTGCGACCCTTGAAGTTTTTGCCCAATTTTTTGACCCACTTGAACTCCTACAATTGATCCTGTAATTAATATTAAAACAAGCAGCAAATCTATTGTTTGATAGATAAATGCATGAGAAATTGTAACGAAGCCCGTAACAAATATAGTCACAAATAACGAGGTTCCAGGGACAAGTTTGGTTGGCATGCCAATAATATAAATCATAGCCGGCACCATTAAAAATGCTCCTCCCACACCCATAATTGCAGAAACAAAACCAACAACAACACCTAAGACTAAGGGTACTAAAGCACTTTCATAAACTTTTGATGTTTTAAACCTCATTCTAAAAGGTAGTCCATGTATCCAATAATGAGTATGTAACTTTCTTTTAATTGAAACTGTTTTTTTAAAAATGTTGAGCTCTTGCAGTCCATCTCTTAACATAAAACTTCCAATGATCGCTAATACATACATATAAGCTAATGCAATAACTATATCTATTTTTCCAATTCCTTTAAAATAACTAAATGTTAAGATTCCAATAAAAGTTCCAACTAAACCACCAATAACTATTAACCAGCCTATTTTAATATCTAAAGTTTTTTTAAACCAATGAGTTAATGCTCCAGAAGAAGATGAGGCTAAGATGTTATTTGCTTCGTTTGCTACGGCATAAATAGGAGGTATTCCCATAAAAATTAGCAAAGGGGTCATTAAAAATCCTCCTCCAACACCAAATAATCCAGACAAAAAACCTATTATATAACTTACAAAAAGTATTAAAATTATATTTATTTGAACTTCAGCTATGGGTAAATAAACTTCCATAAATATTTAATTAATAAATATTCTTCAAATATAATAATGTCAATAAATAGATTATCAAAGAAAAGGGTATTGTTTTGATTTATACTTAATAAATGGTAGCTCCAAAGACCTTAATTTCGTCATCTTCCATCCCGAGCACTAAACGTCCTAAAAAATCACCAGGCACAGTATTGCTGGTTTGTTTATAAAGAACAGTTATATGAAGATTTCTTCTTAAACAGCCTAAAGCTACTTTATCTTCTGATAAACTAGTTAATAACTTGTTGTTTGCCCACTGCTTGCCTAACTCCACTTCGTTCGCGCCAAAAAGCATTTGTGATGAAAAATCTCTAGTAAAACCACCATAATCTTTTGTGTTAGACGACTTTACTAAATTTTCCCAAATAGGGTTAGAAATTTCTATAATTTCTTCGTCAGTTTTTTTGAGAAGATCCATTGATTTTTACTTAATAATTTAAGAAGCTTTCTTTTTCTCTTTTTCATCAACGATGTGATAAACAGGTACTTTTTCCAAAGTAAACTTACCTGTTTTGGGATCACGTCTAGATACGGTCAAACAATGCCAATTTTCATCATCTAATTTTAGATGGTCACCTCTATAATAATAACCAGGCCAACGCGTTTCTTTACGGAATAAAGTATGCTCTGTTACACATTGTGAGGTTAATGCACGATGTTTTAATTCCCAAGCTCGCATGAGCTGATGATAATCTTCAGCTCCAACATTTTCTAAATCTTCTTCTAACCACTTCAGTAGTTCTAAGGCTCTATTAAGCATGTTAGCGTTAGTCATGTAATTAGTTGCTATACCACCCACATATTCGTCCATAATTCTTTGAAGTCTTTGAAGTCCCTGAATTGGTGAAATATAACTTGGTGAAACTGTTCCACCAGTAATTTCATTACGTCCAACGGTATAATTTTCTAATGGTTTATAAATAGTTTTTTTAAAATCTTCACATTGTTTATCAGAAACATTTATATTTTCTGCTTTTTTATCCTCAATATATTTTACTGCAGCTTTTGCAGCTAAACGTCCTTCTGTAAATGATCCTGATGAAAATTTATGTGCACTACCACCCACAGTATCACCGGCACCAAAAAGTCCTTCCACAGTCAACATTCTATTGTATCCCCAGAAATATTCTGGAGGAGAAAGGTCTTCTGGTCCACTTACCCAAGCACCAGAACAAGTTGCATGTGAACCCATGACATATGGTTCTGATGTTGTTAATTCTGGATTAGTATATTTTGGATCAATATTTTGAGATGCCCATACAACTGCTTGACCTACAGTCATGCCTAAAAAATTTTCCCATCCAACTGTTTCTAAATGAGGATCTTGAAATGCTTCTGTGGTAACCATATGAATTGGTCCGCCACCAGCCATTGTTTCTTGAATAAACGCATGATTACGTAAACAAGTAGGTGTTGGGTGGTGATCTATATATTCACCAACCATTTCTTTCGTATGGTCATACCATTTTTTTTCATAATTCTCACCATTAGCATTTTGAGTATAAGTTTTTAAATGTAAAAAATAAGCTCCTACTGGTCCATAACCATCTTTAAATCTACATAAAACAATTCTATTTTCCATTTGAGTCATTTTAGCACCAACTGCTATTGGTAATGCATAAGCTGAACCGTTACTCCAAGGCGCATACCAAGTTCTTCCCATGCCTTCACCTACAGCTCTTGGTTTAAAAATATGTGAAGCTCCACCAGCTGCCACGATTACTGTTTTTGCACGAAAAACATAATAATCCCCAGTACGCATGTTAAAACCAACTGCACCACCTACTCTATTTTCTTTTTCTTCATCCATCAGTAAATGGGTTATCATAATTCTATTATATATTTTATCAGCAGATTTTTTTGCTGCTTCAGCGACGATTGGTTTGTAACTTTCACCATGAATCATTATTTGCCATTTACCTTCTCTTAGGTAACGACCTGTTTTTTCATTTTTCATCATAGGTAATCCCCATTCATCAAACATATGTACTGTTGAATCTACGTGACGAGCCATATCATAGCCAAGATCTTCTCTAACCATACCCATTAAATCATTACGCGCATAGCGAACATGATCTTCTGGTTGATTTTCATCCCATTGCATACCCATATAACAATTGATTGCGTAAAGACCTTGAGCTACAGCTCCACTTCTATCTATGTTTGCTTTTTCAACACAAATAATTTTTAAATCTCTTCCCCAGTGTCTAGCTTCAAAAGTTGCACCAGTACCAGCCATACCTCCTCCAACCACAAGAACATCGCAGTCTTCAAAATGTGTTTTATGTTTAGCCATTAATAATAAACACCCTTTTTAAATGAATCTTTGGGAACTGATGGTAATTCTTTTTTTGTATTTAAACCTTCCGGCTCATTATAAAGAATCTGAGATTTTATTTCATTTTGATTTGGTTTATCCCCTTCAGCAAGTTTTGGAATGAATTTACCCCACGGTTTGGTTGTTATAGGGGAAACAAAATCCTTTGTAGTTCCGTTTCTAAATTTAATCTTCCAAGAGATTGTACCTTTTTCTTCTTCACGACGTACTCTAACGCTATGTCCCATGGGAGCAAAGTCAGCATACCCTCTAACATCAATTGCATGGTTTGGGCAAGCTTTTACACAAGAGTAACACTCCCAACAAAAATTAGGTTCAATATTTACAGCACGTCTAATAGTTTCGTCGATGTGCATAATATCAGATGGACAAATATCTACACAGTGTCCACATCCATCACAACGGGTCATGTATACAAAAGTTGACATTTTAATTTATTCCTTTCTTCAAAATTTTGTTCAATTTAGGTAACTTTTCTAAAATTGAATTCAGTTTACTATGTACAGATTTAGCATTCATATTAATAGTGCTTTGGTGCCTCACGTTTAATACCTAAGCCAAATTTCTCAGGTGCATCAGCTTTAGGGGGTAAATTATCTCTTGATCCATCAGCTTCTGCTAAGTTTTTTTGTATTGCAGCACCCGGTTTATAAAACATGTGCGCAAATTTAGACCAATAAACTCCACCGAAAAGCACTAGATTTGAAACAATATATAAAATTAAAAATACTTTATCATCCCACCTATCATTTAGATTTAAAGATTGTAAAAAAGACCAAATTAATCCAAATAAAGATGTTGTTATAAGAGCAAGAACAAATAAATCTGCTTTAATAATTCTGTACCAAGGTTGTGCTTCTGAGTAGACATCCACTCTTAAGAAAAACCAAAACCAACATCCACCTAGAACAGTCATGATTGCGCCAACGTGCCATATTATAGGCCACACAGATGGAGTGACTGAAGATGAAGATGCGTAACAAATAATCATAACAGCTGAAGATAACCAAAATAATATAGTTCCATACATCCCTAAAAGATGTGCAATTCTTCTTTTGCCCGCACCTAATTCTGCGGTAGTTCCAATATCGTAAAGAACTGTTCTGGCAATAACCGAAACTCTTTCTCCAGTTCCCAATTCTTTTGTTGCAGATTTTTTTGCTTTTTTTGCGTTTGCAAAAAAATATTTTACATTTTTTTTATGAATTATATCAATCAAAGTTCCAATAACTACTAATGCAATCATTGTTATTAAAAAACTTTGCATAGCAATAGGAGGGACTATTTCAGAAAGTGTAGAAAAAGGATTGTTACTAATCATTTATTATATGCCTTCTTGCATTTTAATTGAATTTAAAGCTAACAGAATATTTTTAGTATAATTGGTATAATAGATCAACTGTAATATCGTGGGCAGTTTGTAACAGCTTCATGATAAATTTTTGAGATAAATCTATAATATTTTGAACTTTTTTTACACCAATAAGGTGTTTTAATATAATTAACTGACACAACTCCTTTACCGGAGCCAACAAGAATAATCTCATCGAAGCTTTGTAAATTTTTAATAAAAATATCTTTTTTAATGATACTTCCTATTTTTTTCTCTAAAGATTTAAAGGTTGTTCCTTTGTAAAATTTACTTACTGGTGAAAATATTTTATCATTTTTAACAAAAAGTATATTAGAAGTTGCGCTTTCTAATATCTTGTTGTTTACACATAAGCCAATATCTGAAATTGATGGGTCCAATTTAGATAAGTGTTTTAATATTTTTTTATATTTTAAATTTTTATATTCAGGTTTTATTCTTTTATAATTTAATAGCTTAAGTTTAAATTTTTTTTTTATTGATATTTTTTTTCTTAATGAAATAGAAATTATTTTATTATTAACGGCAACTCTGAGTAAATGATTGTATTTTTTATTTTTACTTAAATTTAACTTAATAATTTTAAGAATATTTTTTTTAGTATGAGAGTTATTTAGTTTATAAACTTTTAAAGACTTAATTAGGTTATCAATATGTTTCTTAAAAAATAAAATTTTAGGTGGATTGCCAAAAATCCACATAGTAGTAAATACCCCATTAGAGTTCCAAAGATCATTAAATTTAATTTCTTTAATGTCTTTACGCTGATAAGATTTTTTTAATAAGTAAGTTACCATTTTCTGTTAAAAAAGATTCAGGGTGAAATTGAAAACCATAAATTTGATCTATTTGATTCTCTATAGTCATTGCAACATTTGAAATTTTACATCTCATTGTAATTTCAAAATTTTTAGCAAAAAAGGGTTCTTTTAACTTAAGAGAATGGTATCTGCCAACTTTAAATACTTTATTCTTTTCAAATAACGATTTATTGCTAGTTACTTTTATTAAAGATTGAAAGCCATGATAAATTTTACTTTGTTGAATAATTTTAGCATTTTCATTATATAATATTTGTTGAAAACCTAAACAAATTCCAATAATTTTTTTTTTTTTCTTAAATTTTCTATAAATTTTGGAGCTGGTTATATAATCTTTTGGTGCACCAGGGCCTGGGGAAAACACGATAACATTTGCTTTTTTTAATTTGTTATAATTTATCTCATTAAAATTTTCACATTCTACGTGTTTATCAAATTTAGAAAATTGATGAACAATATTATGAGTAAATGAATCTTTGTGATCAATAATATAAATCATTTGTAAAGATCTATGAGTGATTTGGCTTTAATATAATTTTCTTTAAATTCATTAGCATGAGTGCTATCAACCACAACTCCTGAGGCAACTGCTATTTCTGAAATATTTTTATAATTTAATATAGATCTTATAATTATATTAAATCTCATATCACCATTAAATTTTATAAAACCAAAACTACCTGTAAAAATATTTCTACTTTCTTTTTCTTGTAAATTTAATAAATTCAAGGTACTAATTTTTGGACAGCCTATAACTGATCCACCTGGCATCATTGCTACAATAATATCTTTTATTTTAATATTTTTTTGTATAATTCCTTCTATCTTTGTTACGTAATGATATAAATTTTTATATTCTTCAACATATTTTATTTTAGACAATTTAACTGATCCAGGTTTGCAAATTTTTGATAAATCGTTTCTTTCCATATCTACGATCATATTATGTTCTTTTGTTTCTTTGATATTATTTTTAAAAAAAGATAGCGCTTTCCTCATATTTGTTTTGTAAGTTTTTTTTAATGTTCCGGCAATAGGTTTAGTTTTAATCTTATTACCTTTTTTTTCAATAAGACTTTCTGGAGAACAACTTACAATAGAGAAGTTTTTATCCCTTATCATAAAAGACTCAGGTGCCGCATTTGTTTTCATCAACTTCCAAAATAAATTTACTGGATCTATGAGAGATTTATTCTTATATTTTGTGCAAATTTTAATTTGGTATGTTTTTCCTTCTTTTATTTTTTTTGAAAACTGATTAAATATATTTTTATACTTGTTTATATCAATATTAATTTTAAATGGGCTTAGTATACTATTCTGATTAAATATTTTTTTTCCAAATAATTCCTTATAATTTTTATGCGAGCTTTTAATTGTAATGCCTTTTCTTATCTGTATTTTAGTTTCAGGTTTATAGAATATGCTTTTAGGAAATTTTAAACTTTTTTGTTTGGGTATTTTGACGTTATTTAAATTACAAAGTATTTCGTAACCAAAAAAACCGATATATAAACTTAAAAAAATTTTTTTATTTTTTATTTTTTCAATTTTATTAAAAAAATTAAATATATTTTTATTATTTAAAAAAACCTTTTCAGAAAAATCGGTATATAAATCGTATCCACCATTCACTTTATAAATAATAAATGGTTTTTTGGAGTTATATAGTTTTTCTAAATAGTAATTTTTTTTCATAAATCTTCTTTTTTAAAGATTGTCATGAAGCTAGTTAAGGATTTTCTATATCACATAAAATTTTAGTCTTATGGATTACTTTAATTCACCTTCTTCTCTCATCTTTTTTCTGATTTTAGTAGCTGAAATTTTTTGAACTTCTTCTGCTAAAACTATTTCCTCAATTTTATATCCTACACCTCTGCCGTAACAAATATTAGTTATATTTGGTACTAAAATTATTTTAAATCTATTTACATATTTAGGTAGCAGCCTTTCTTCTATGTTTTTCTTAACTGTTTGAAAATCAAATGGATTATCATCTACTCCTTGTATGTCCCTAATTTGAATGCAAACTTGCCCAGTTTTTTTAATTATTTCCTCAAATAATGCATAGTGACCATCGTGAAAAGGTTGCCACCTACCCAGCATTTGTGCTGTTGGTTTTTTGTTGTTCCATTCATATGACATTATTTTATTTTCTCCGCTATTTGCTTTGCCCAATGTTTAGCATTTTGAGTTGTGACATGATAATCAAATTTTTCTGGATTCACAAACATTGCATTGGTGTCATCAAACCGTCCTTTTTTAATTGTATCAACCCAAACAATATAATCTGCTGGAAATAAGTTTCTTGCTTCTGGTGTTGGGCATATAAAATCTGCAATAACGTGATGACCGTCTTGCTTTCTTTTTTTAGCAAGATTAGCCATACGTTTTGCTTGTCTTTTTCTTCCTTCTTTAGAAAAATCCCAATCATCAGCATCTTTCCTCACTTCATCTGCATTAATTCTTTTTGCATTTATAATTGGTGCCAACTCTGAGGCCAAAGTTGTTTTACCTGAGCCTGGTAGTCCCATAATTAAAATAATTTTCATAATCTGTTAAATTGTAGCAAGTCTAGGTAAAGGTTTTTCATCTATAGGAAGATGAACAAGAGTTGCAATAAATGAAAGTGCTATTGATAGATACCAAGCATAATCAAATGATCCATATTCATCATAAAAATACCCCCCTAAGTAAGCACCTAAAAATGATCCTATTTGATGACTAAAAAACACTAAACCGTATAAGGTGGCTAAATATTTTGTTCCAAAAATTTGTGAAATAATCCCATTTGTTGGTGGAATAGTTGCTAACCAAAGAAATCCGTAGAGCATTCCAAAACCAATAGCAACATACGTTGATGTTGGTAGAATTAGAAATAAAATTAAAACAATCCCGCGTGCAAAATATAAAATACTCAATAATTTTCTTTTACTATATTTTCCTGATAAATAACCAAATGATAAGGTTCCAAAAACGTTAAAAAGACCTATTAAAGATAAAATTGCAGCAGCTGTCCATATCTCAAAGCCTCTTTCTTGGATGTAACTAGGTATATGTGCTGAAACTAAAGTTATATTAAAACCGCAGACAAAAAAACCAATTGTTAAAAGTATAAAACCTTTATGATTAAATGCTTCTTTTAGAGCTTCAACAAGAGTTTGATTATCTATTTTAGTTTTATTGTTTAGATTCTTTTCTCTCTTAACTTCATGGAGAAAGATTGCAGCAATTGCTCCAAATAAAACTAGGTACAAATATGTGTTTAGTGTTTTTTCCCATCCAAAAGTAGATAAAGCAAATTTTGTATATATTGGCGAAAAAAAATAACCAATTGATGCCATAGCGACTACAATCCCTATAGCCATTCCTCTAGTTTTGTTTGGGAAGTGCTTTCCCACCGCAGCAATCTGAACGCTTATTGCTGTTCCACCTAAACCAATACCAATTAATAAACCTAAATTAATTTGAAAAAATATCCCTGTATTTGGTCCTGAATAAAGCAAATAAATTCCTAGTGCTACAAAACATGAGGCAATTATTGTAACTTTTGCACTTCCGATTTTATCTGCTAAAGCACCAAAGACTGGAGCAAACATTCCCCACATTAACATTTGTATTCCTATTGCCAAACCAAACTCTGTAATTGTGCACTGTAAATCCTTTACAAAAAAATCTGTAAACAGCCCAAAGACCATACGGAGTCCCATAAATACTGCAACTATTAAGCAAGCAGAAATAAGCGTAACGAAAGCTACATTGCTTGGAAAGAATTTTTCTTTTGTCATTTGATAAATTTTAAAGAACTTCTTAAATCATTTATTAGATCTTTGGGATCTTCAAGGCCAACATGCAAACGAACCAAATGTTCATTTTTTTCAAATTTAAAAAAACGTCTTGTGCCTAGTTCAACTGGATCTGTATAAACAACAAGACTTTCAAACCCACCCCAACTATAACCAATTCCAAAAATTTCTAAAGCATTAACAAATTTATATACTGAGTTTTTGCTTTTACTTTTTATAATTAAACTCAATAATCCTGATGCTCCTGAGTAATATTTTTTCCATAATTTAAATTCTTTAGATGAAGTTTTGTGAGGATACAATATTTTTGATATTTTTTTCTGGCTTTTTAAAAAATTAATAACTTTTTTTGTACTTTCTTGATGTTTATCCATTCTTATATCCAAAGTTCTTAAGCCTCTAATAATTAAATAAGCATCATCTGGGGATAAACGATAACCAGATACATGATTGTACCACCATACTTTTTTATATACTTTTTTATTAACAGCTACTGTTCCGCCCATAACATCACTATGTCCTGAATAATATTTAGTTGCAGATGTTATTGCTATATCAAAACCTAGTTTTAATGGTTTAAAAAAATATGCAGTTGCCCAGGTATTGTCTATAGCTGTAAAAATATTTTTTCTTTTTGCCAAAGAGACTACTTTCCCTAGATCTTGCATTTCAAAAGTATTACTTCCAGGGTTTTCAACATAAATAAGTTTAGTTTTTTTTGTAATTTTATTTTTTAAATCTTGAAAATTGTTTGGATTATACCAAACAGTCTTAACATTAAATTCTTTAAGTAAATCATCAGTGAGTTTTTGTGTTGGTCTGTAAACTCCATCAGATATTAATATTTCATCACCTGGTCTGCATATGCTCATAATTGCTAAGCAAACTGCACTGAAGCCCGTTGGAGTTAAAAAAACTTGGTACGCCTCCTCTAGGCCTCTAAGTAATTTTTGTAATTGAACTGTTGTTTGCGTTCCTTGTCTTCCGTAGTCCCAATGAGCAACATTTTTTCCTTTTGCTATATCTTTTTGGTGCTTTCTTAACTCTTGCATTGTTTTGAATAGCACTGTGGATGCTCGAACTACAGGAGGGTTAACCGATCTAGAGATATAATCTTTGGCAGCTGTTTTTAGATATGTTTTGTCAGATTTCTTCATAAATACGTTAATACAATTGAAAATATAATTGGAGAATGCTATATCCCGTCAATAAGGTCAATTAAATTTATTTTTAAAAGGATACATATGGGTTACCCCAAAAAGCACAGAGGACGAAGAAAAATAGGCTCAAAAAAAAGAAGAGCCAGAAAAAGAAACAAAAGAAAATAATAAAATTTTAAAAAATGCTTAAATATGAAATTATTAAGAAAATTAAGATTTATTCTTTTGTTTCATTTTTGTTACCCGTCATAACAATCAACTCACTCTTTCTTCTCTACAAGTTGATGGGAGATATTAACGCGTACGAACCATTTGAGTGGAATCAAAAAAAAGTAGAGCTACTAGCTGAAGATTTATACAGTGACAGAGCAGATGTTAAAGGACGGGGAAATCACAAGGGTAAATTTTTAAATAATACAACATTTGTAGATTGTCCTAAATTTAAGGTGGTACATTTAATAACTACTCGTGATAACAAAATCTTTTCATTTCCAACCGTAAATAATTCAAATTTGAATTTTGTTTTTCAATCTAAAGAGTATCCCGCTATTGGTATAGAAAAATTCTGGGAATTAACTGGAAAAAATCAAATTAGATCTGAGGTCTGGCGAAGTGGTGATGAATTAAACTTCCAATGTGTAAAAAATCATAAAATTGCATACTTTATTTTAAAAAATTTTACATTTTTAGAAAAAATTTTATTAAAAGCAGTAGAACAAAATAGCGTTGGATTTGCAAAAATTAAGAATCCATACACTAAAGGTGAGGTATCAATAAGTAGAACTGCTAGATACTATCCTGCTAATTTAATATTTAAAATTTTTATTATTTTAAGTGCGATATTTCTATTTTTTTACTGGCTACAAAATTTAAATTTATTTAAATATTTAAAAAATAAAAATTTAATAAATAATTTCCCAAAAACTTTTTTTTATTTTGGAGCCTTGTCGACAATATTTTTAGCAATGCATGCTTCTTTTCTGGGTCTTGATTTTGATTCTAAATTATTTGATAAATTAAGAAATATAATAATCATTTTATTCATTATATTTGAGATTTGCGCTCAATTTTTTCTAACAAAACTTTTATTAAAATTTAAAAAAAATTTAAATGAAAATTTAAATCTCATCATACTAAAAATTAAAATAATATTTGTAAGCATTATGGTTTTTGCAAGTTTAATAATATTTTCTATTTTAATATGGAGGGATATTACTGATGCGACTAAGCATATTCTGGAGTGGAATTACTTTTCAATATTATTAATGTATTATATTCTTTCAAGTGTTATGTGGAAATTAAAACCCTAGTCCACACACCCGAAGATGTATGAACAAAAGTTTTGGCTCGTCGTTGCAGTCGCTGCCGTCGAACTCGGAAGTACTAAGGGGCGTCCTATTGTCAGGATTAATTGAAGGTTTTTATTAATTTATTAAATATAAAATCATTTCCAATCTTGTTGAAATGAGCATCGTATTTAAAATAATATAACTTAACTATTTTATTTTTATTTAGTTGATTGCCTTAATTAAGTTTTTTATCTGTTAATTATGTGGATAAATATTTGTTAACTGTCTTTGTTATCCAACCTCCACCTAAAACTTTATCCCCAATCTCATTTTTAGAATAAAAAACACATGCTTGTCCTGGAGAAACTCCTAATTCATCTTCTTCTAAATTAACTTCCATTGTGCTTTGAGAGTGATTAACGTTTGCTTTAATAAATTTTCCTGTTGATCTTATTTTTATGTATAATTTTCCCTTATATTTATTAAGATCGTCTAGCAAGCTAAGATCTTTTAAATAAATTTTGCTAATAGAAAGATCATTTTTATTTCCTACTATTATTTTATTATCAAAAGCATTGATGGCAACAACATAAAAAGCTTCTTTATGTGCAATACCGATACCTTTTCTTTGACCAATTGTATAATTGATTATTCCTTCATGCTTACCTATTGTATTGCCACTGGTATCTAAAATGTCCCCTTGTTTAAAAGATTTAGGTCGGTATTTTTTAATTACCGAAGAATAGTTTCCATTAGGCACAAAACATATATCTTGGCTATCAGGTTTATTCGAAACATTTAAATTTAGATTTGAGGCAATTTTTCTTGTTTCGTTTTTATTCATTTCTCCTAATGGAAATCTTAAATAATCTAATTGTTTTTGTGTTGTAGAAAAAAGAAAATAACTTTGATCTCTTTTTAAATCGAAAGCTCTGTACATTTCAGCTTTGTCATTTTTTTGTATTCTATTTACGTAATGTCCTGTAACTAAAGTATCAGCTTTCAATTCTTTTGCGTAAAGATATAAATCTCTAAATTTTACAGTTTGATTACATTGTACACATGGAATTGGTGTTTCACCAGAAACATAGCTGTCTATGAAAGATTCGATAACATCCTCTTTAAATTTTTTTTGATAGTATAATATTTTGTGATCGATATTTAACTGATTGGCTACCCTTTTTGCGTCCAATATGTCTTGACCTGCGCAGCACTGTCGGCTATTTGTGTTTGTATTTGTATCATCATAAAGTTTAAGAGTGATTCCGACTACATTATATCCTTCTTTTTTCATTAAACCTGCGACTGATGAGGAATCTACACCTCCAGACATAGCTACAACCACTTTTGTGTCTTTTGGAGCTTTTTCAAAACCTAAAGTATTTTTTTTTTTTACTGACATACTTATTAAATTATGTATTTGTTTTATTATATAAAATGATTTTTTTCTATAAATGTTTTTAGATTTTGATCCTGGAGATTTTGTTATTAATCCTAGCAATAAACACTGGGGGTTGGGGCAGATTCAATCTATAATTGGCAATAAAGTAACTGTTAATTTTGAAAATGTAGGAAAGAAGGTTATAAATACCACGGTAGTAATTTTAGAAAGAGTACAAAAAATTGAATAAATTGAATTTACAAGATATATCAGAAAACCTTATAGATACATTTTTTGAAGCAGGCAATATTGCAAAAGAAATAAGTCTACGTGGTGTAAAAATTACAATTAAATCTGACAATTCACCTGTGACTGACGGCGATATTGCTGTTGATAAAATTTTAAATGATAAGATAAAAAACTTAACACCAAATATACCTATTATTTCTGAAGAGACTGTTAATTTAAAAATTAAAAATCAAAATAAAGATTTTTGGTTAATTGACCCGATAGATGGGACTAGGGATTACATAGCTAAAAAAAGTCAATATACGGTAAATGCAGCTTTAATACTTGATTTGAAACCAGTCGTTGGTGTTATTTATAGCCCTGCGATGGATAGATTGTTTTTCTCTTATGGAAAAGAAAAAGCTTTTGAAATTAATAATGGTAAAACTTTAAAATTAAACGGTGTTAAAAAAAATAAAGATAAAATAATAGGATTAGAAAATTCTGGAAACACACCTGATGAAGTAAATAAAATTTATAAAAAATATAAAGTGTCAGATACAATAAGAATGTCTAGCTCACTAAAATTTTGTATTCTTGCCGCTGGAGAAGCTGATATTTATGCAGCAAATGCTAGGGCCTTTGAATGGGATATAGCTGCGGGGCATGTTATTTTAGAGCATGCTGGTGGTTCACTGACTACTCATAAAGAAGAAAAAATTTTTTATGGTAAGCCGGGCTATAAAAACTTAGGGATAGTTGCTAAAAGATCCGCCAACTTAGAAAAATAATTTCAACTAATAGTTGTGCCTAAATTGGTTTAATTGCCTCTTTCCATTTTTTAATAAAACCTTATAATTTAAATATAAAAGGGATTCGATGATTAAAAAAATTGTTTTATTATTAGTATTAGGTGTTTCTTTATCCGGTTGTTTTATGGTGCCTCTAGCTTTTGTAGGTCCTGCAGTTTCTGGTTTTAGCACAGCATCTTTGTTGCAATCTGGATTTACTTCTGGTGCAAGTTATTTAGTTAAACAATCAACTGGAAAATCTTTTTCGGAACACGCTTTTTCAGCTATAAACAATGATGATTTAACGCATACTTATTTTCCAGATAACGGAGCGCCAATCGTTTCAAAACGTAATTTAAAATAAAATATCTTTTAAAATTAAAAAGATGATTAAAACAATAGCTATCATAGTAGTTTCTGTTGCACTATTTGGAATAATTTTCTTTTTATATGTAAAAAGATCTCTTAAAAAACAATTAAACTATTATTTAGAAGCAGCAAAAAGTAGTAAAAATAAAAAAAACTAAATTAATTTACAAAATTTTATAAAATCTTCCTTTGATATCTCCAAAACTTTTTTTGATAGTTCGTAACTAAAACCAGATCTTGCTAAAATGGATATATCTTTTTTATAAAATAATGGTCTATTACTTTCATCTCTATTCGGCCCTATTCTTCTTCTTTTGCATAACTTTATTGCAGAGAAAAAATCAGGATCTGATTCGTCTTCTTTGATTTTGGAAATGCTTGCTTTTATATATTTTTGATCTATTCCTTTTTTTATTAAACTATGTCTAATCTTATTTAATGAATAACCTCTTCTTAAAAATGCCTTTGATTTTGAGTCGGAATAGTACTCATCACTTAATAACTTTTGGTCAATTAAAGTATTAACTACAGTATCAATTAAACTAAACATTTCTCTCTTGCTTGATATTTTTTGTTTTGATTTAATTAGCTTTTTAAAAAGATGAGTTTTTAGCTGTTGTATAGAAGGACTATATTTTTCTAAATAAGAGTATGCAAAATTTCTTATTTCATCAATTGTCGTCTCAAGATCTTTCTTATTTTTAATAGGATTCATGATTGTAATATACTATATTACGAATTTATAATTGTATGACAAACGAATTTCAGAGTTATTTAACATTTGAAAATATATACTTGTGGTCTAATTTTGCTATTTTACCTTTTTGGATTATGCTAATTTTAGTTCCAAATTCGAACATTACAAAAATATTTACCAACTCTATAATAATACCCCTTATTCTGGCTTCGGCTTATGTATATACCTTGTACCAAATAATCCTTTTAGATGAACCAGTTATAAATATTTTTAAATTATACTTAGGTATTGACCATCTATATACAATATTTGCATCAGAAAATTTTCTGCTCATTTTTTGGCTACATTTCATATCTATAAATATTTTTTTAGGTTCATGGGTTTCTAGAGATGCATTTAAACATAATATTTCACGTAAACTAGTTTTTGTTCCCTTGGTTCTAATATATATAATGGGTCCAGTTGGGATTGTTTCGTACTGGTTTATTAGAATATTTTTTGCCAAGAAATTGGGTTTCCACGATTAAAATTAAATAAAATAAATATATGAAACTTCAAAAAAATTTGACTAAAAATAAATTTTTTAAAAAAATTTTTATTAAATTATGTAGAATATTAGGATATGAAATGATTGACCAAGCTAACTTCCATGTACCTACACAAAATAAGTTTTTAAATGAAAACTTAAACATAGCGGGAAAAAAATCTATTAATCTACCTATGGGAGAAGTTAAAATTTCTAGAAAAATAAATGCTCTGACTGTAATTTTTAGATCTTGCACTAATGTTAATATGCTAACTCAGAATAAAAAACGCCTATATGATCAAAAAAAATCTGAATATACTTTTAGATCTTTAAACTCAATTGTCTTAGCTTTAAAAGAAGCTCAAGTATTTTTCCCTAAAATTAATTTTAATATTATCGTAATTGATCACAAATCAAAAAAAGAAGATATATTACAGATAGAAAAACAATTAAAAAAATCCAATTTTTTATATTCAATTTTAAATTTAAATGTAAATGATTTTATTAAAAATATTAAAAAAACTAATGAAAAAAATGAAAATGTAACTGAAAACCAAATTTCTAATATGTGTAATATTCACAAGTCACTTTTGATGGCAAGTAAGTGTGATGATCTAATTTATTTTGTTGAAGATGATTATATTCATACCAAAGATACTTTAGTTGAAATGATGTTTACTTATGAGCGTATATCTTCACAAATTAAACGGGAATTAATTCTATGTCCTACAGACTACCCTTATTTGTATTCAAAAATAGATACTACTAATATTTATTTAGGATCCAAAAAACATTGGAGAAAAATTGAAGAAACTTTGTGTACATTTTTTACAAGCAAAAAAATATTAGAAAAACACTGGGAGAAATTTGTTTCTATGTGTCAGTTTGAACATTATCCATTTGAAAAACCTTTGCATGAGATATATAAAAATGAATTTTGTTTTTCACCAATGCCATCTTTAGCTTTGCATTGCACAAATGTTAATTCAATATTTGGCTTATCTCCTAATGTAGATTGGGTAAAAATTTGGGAAGAAAATGAAAATTATTGATTTTTATATTAAAACAGCCTTTATAAAAATTAATTATAAAGGCTGTTAAAAAATTATTTATTAAACATTTCTTTTAATGCTTTTGCTGGTAAAAATTTAACTTTTTGTGAAGCGCCGATTTGTATTTGCTCTCCAGTTCTTGGATTTCGACCTACTCTAGCTTTTCTTTTTGCTACTTTGTAAGTGCCAAAACCAGCAATTTTAACCTGCTCATCACCTTTTAAGCAGCTTAAAATAATATCAGTTATCCCATCAAATTGACGTTCTGCATCAGCTTTGCTGAGATTCATCGAAGCAGATATTTTTGCAACTAGTTGTTTTTTGTTCATTTTAGCCCCTTTTTTTGTGCTTTTTTTAGTTCTCTCATAAATGCTAGGAAAATCAATGTTTTTTTCAGGTTATTTTAAAGATATCAACACTATATAAAGATTGATAGTGAAAAAATCCCCATTTTACTGGTTTTTTTTAAAATTAAAATTTTAACTGAACATCTCTTTAAAACAATCCTAGGTCTTTTAAATCGTTAAATGTAACAAAAAACATTAGAGAAAATAGCAGAAACAAGCCGATTCGAAAAAGACTTTCTTGGGTTTTTTGACTTAAAGGTTTCCCTAAAATTTTCTCAAAGAAATAAAACATTAAATGACCCCCATCTAACATAGGAATTGGAAATAAGTTTATCATCCCTAAGCTTATTGAAATATACGCCATAACACTTAGAAACGGAACAATCCCACGTTCAGCGACCTGACCAGTAATTTTAGCAATTTTAATTGGTCCACCTAATTGTGAAGAATCACCAGTTCCTGAAAAAATTTTTCCGATATAGCTTAATGAAGTGGTTGTTACAAAAACAACTTCTTTCAAAGAATAATATATAGCTTTAGATGGTCCTAAAGGTTTTCTATCAAGTATATTATTTGAAATTACCAATTTAACTCCAATTAGTCTTTTTTTTGCAGGATTACCAAAAGAATCTTTACCATTTACTAAATTTGGTTTGATTGTGAAAGATAGCTCTTCATTGTTTCTTAAAATTAAAAATTTAATTATTTCCTTGGTAGAAATATTAATTAATGTAGATACATCTAAAATACTTTCAACTTTTTTACTATCTATATATAAAATTTTATCATTTTTTTTCAATCCTGATGTGTATGCAGGGCTATCAATTTGAACCTCGTCAATAACAGCGGGAGTTAAATCTTTTCCTATAAATAAATTTATTGCTGTGAATATTAATATAGCTAAAAAGAAATTAGCTAAAGGTCCTGCTGCTACTATTATAGCTCTCTGATACAAAGGTTTTAAAATAAATAGTTTTTTTCTATCTTTGCTGCTATAACTATTAATCAACTCTGATTGCTCTGATTGACTGAACACATTACGGTCACCAAAAAATTTTACGTACCCTCCTAACGGTATCCAGCAAATTTTCCATCTTGTTCCAGACTTATCATTCCATCCAAAAATTTCCTTACCAAAACCTATAGAAAAGTCAGTTATTCCTACACCGAATTTTTTTGCAAAATAATAGTGTCCGTATTCATGAATAAAAACAACTATAGTAATTAGTATTATAAATGGTATTAGATAATTCATTATCCCCAAGGTCCTTTTGTAATTTTTGTTTTAATATTTTTTTTTTTATTTTTATTAAAAAATAATATTAAAACAATTCCTGAGACAAAACCACCTATATGTGCGGCATAAGCTACTCCACCGCCGCTTGAAATAAGTTGAAGGATAAACCAAAAGCCTAAAACATATAAAGCTTTTATTTTAATTAATTGACTAAAAAAACCAAACGGGATTAAAACTAAAACTTTAGCTTTTGGGTAGTTTATAAGATAAGCTCCTAGAACTCCTCCAATCGCTCCGCTGGCTCCTACCATTGGGACTTGTGATTGGGTGTCAATTAATACTTGTGTCATAGCGGCGCCCACTCCAGAAAGAAGATAAAATATAAAAAATCTAATTCTTCCCAAGTCATCTTCTATGTTGTCTGCAAATATCCACATATACAACATGTTACCGATCAGATGCATAAAGCCTCCATGCATAAACATAGAAGTAAAAATTGTAATGTACCCAGGCACAGCATAAAGATCTAATGGTAACTGATTATGTCCCATTAAAACTGAAGGAATGAGTCCATAAGAATAAAAAAGTTCTCCACTTTTGTATGCTTGGGAGGTAAGTTGTATGAAAAAAATTCCAGCACACAGGCCGATGATAAGATAAGTTACTATTGGTTTATTTAAAGTCGGGTTGTCATCTTTTAAGGGAATCATAACTCATTATAACAATTACTGGCGAAAGTGTTGCTACTAAAAATGACCAGAACAACAAAGAACTAGAGATAATTGAAGGAAAAAAATTATACGGCAATATTATTCCTACTAAAATACTTTTTGTAAAATCAAAACTAGGGAAAAATAATAGCCCTAAAAATAATCCAAATAATATTGAGATAATTGAACCTTTTTCACTTAATTTTTTATTATAAAAGCCGTAAAAAACAGTAAATACTGCAGCACAACATAAAAGATCAGCTAATAAAAAAAGATAAAGAATGCTAAAACCTTTAGATGCAATAGCAAGAGAAATTAAAGATAAACCCACTATAAAATAACGAGATAGATTCAAATAATTAGATTTATTATTAAACTTAAAAATATCTTTACCGTCTAGGATTATCAAACTAGATATTGCGTTGATTAGTGTGTCAACTGTACTGATTGTTAAAGATACAGCTAACACTATTACTATTAAAGAAATTGCAATAGTTTGTTTTTTTAATAAAACTGAAAAATATGCTAGATCTGGGTTAATATTTGAATTTTGAGAAATAGCTACTAACCCACTAAATCCCATAAAAAAAACTATTGGAATAATAATAAAGAATGAAATTAATAAACTTTTTTTAAGAACTTCATTATTTTTTGCTGCAAAAACTCTTTGCCAATTTCCCTGATGAAATAAATTTGTTGCTGAGACAGCTATAAAAAAGGTAAATCCAGCAGTAATATTAGGAATGTACTTTACACTAAGCAAATGTGGAGAGTTTTTTTTTATTGATGCAAAAGAAAATTCATCGCTAGAAAATGATAAAATATAAAATGTTGAAATTAAAAAAAGAAAAATAATAATTACAAATTGAATATTATCTGTAAAAATTGAAGCTCTTAGTCCACCATACAAAGTATAAATAAGTGTTGTTATTATAACTATTGTTGCTGTAATCCAGAGTGGCGTTCCTGATATATATTTAATGAGCATTGCCACCGCTGTTAATTCTGCGCATAAAAAAATAAACATATAAAAAATAGTTAAAGTTAAAACTAGTTTAAATAAATTTTTCCCAAATTTTTTTTTTATAAACTCTGTCAAACTTTTTCCTTTTGGAAAAATTTTTCTTAATTTTGTACCTAAAAATATAAACGCTACCATTGGAAAAGCCGTTCCTAAAGAATATCCAATAACAGCTCCTATCCCCCCCCAGGTTGCTGCTGATGCTGGTCCAAATAAAATCCACGCACCTAAAGCAGAAGATACTAGGCTAGTTGTTAGAGATAAAATTCCAACTTGCCCGTTTGCTATTAAATAATTATTTAATCCTTTGTATTTTTTGGAATAAATTATTCCTATGGATGCAAATATTATACTTAGTATTGATACTAAAATTAGTGTGTAGTTTTGATTTAATAAGTTTATTTGGTCCATGATCTCCCTTTCTGAATTACCGGACAGGTTTATAGGGTTTAATCTCAGTCAGTTACGACACCCCTGAGTATTCAAAATATATCAATACTTAATTAAAAGCAAACTATATGGTCTATATTAATAGGTCTTTTAATTCCAAATTTTTCATCAACTTCATGTTGGTGGATATGATGAGAATGAACAAATACTGGTATTAATAAATTATTTAAAGTTTTAAGCGTATATATGAAGTTGGTACCTCTAAACTTTCTATCTACTACTTCTAATTTTAAATTACTTTTATCATCATGTTCTAAATCTTCGGGTTGCAATAATAACTGTACGTCTGAACCTTTGGGGTAATGTTTTATAAAATTACCTTTAATAGTCCCTAGGTCGTTGTTTTCAAGGCTATTTTCTCCCGTCACTTTTGCTGGTATCAAAATACCCCTATTTAAAAAATTAACCACTTCTACAGAATTTGGAAAATGATAAACGTTATAAGGGTCATCGTATTGTCTTAGTTGACCATCTAAAATTATTCACATTTTGATCCTAAATAAAAAGCTTCATATGAATCGTGGGTAACAATAATAGTGGTTATTTTTAAATCAGTTAGAATTTGTTTTAATTTAACCTGGATTTCTTCTTTAAAACTTTGATCAACATTTGATAAAGGTTCATCTAACAACAGTAGATCTGGATTAGAAAGTAAAGATCTTGCTAATGATGCTCTTTGAGCTTCTCCTGAACTTATTTGATGGGGAAATTTTTCTACAACATGTTCTAAATGAAGAAACTTGATTATCTCATTCATATTTAAAAAATTTTTCTTATTTTTATTTCTCTCCAAACCAAATTCAATATTTTTTACAACGTTATAATGTGGAAACAAGCAATTATCTTGAAATGAAAGTGAGATATTTCTATTTTCCGGCTCTACATGAGTATCTTTGGAAGATATAATTTTATTTTTTAATAATATTTTTCCTGAATGAATTTTCTCTAAGCCCGCAATAGTTCTCAATATTGTCGTTTTTCCAATTCCAGAAGGACCAAGTAAACAAATAATTTCACCTTGGTTTTCAATATTTAATGAAACATTATTAACTTTATTTTTATTACTTGCTGCAAATGTGACGTTATTAATTTCTAAAAAGTTTTTAGACATAATATTTAGTCCTTAAGAATATACCTTGATGTAACTAAAATAAAGATACTTGCTATAATAATAAGAAAAAGAGATGGAGCTGCCGCAGCTTCTAGTAAGTCTTGAGAGGCAAATATGTAAGCTGTAGTGGCAAAAGTCTCAAAATTAAAAGGTCTCATAATAAGTGTAATTGGTAATTCTTTTATTATTTCAATTGCTATTAAAACGCCTATTAACAGAATCGAATTTTTTAAATAAGGTATATGTATATTTGTAAAAGTTTTAAATTTTGAATACCCTAATAAATATGAGCTTTCATCTATTGAATAATTTATTTTTAAATATCCAGATTTAATTCCATTACAAGCAAGTGAATAAAATCTTATGAAATAAACAATTACCAATCCTAAAATAGAACCTATAAAAATTGACTTAATAGTATTAATTTCAAAGAACATAACTATATTATTATCAAACCAAGAAATAAAAGTAATAAATGCAACAGCAAGAATAATTCCAGGTATTGCATATCCTGAAACAGAAAATGTTGTTAATAGTTCTAATAATTTACTTTTTGAAACTCTGTTTCCGTAATTAGAAATAAAAGCAAGAGAAATTAAAACACAGCAGGATAAAAAAACTAGCTGTAATGTATTTAAAAATAATTCAATTATATTAAGATCAAAAAAATGTTTTGGAAAAATGATAGTCCAGTATAGCATTTGCAAAACTGGAAATAAAAAACTTACAAAAAATATTATTAAACAAAAAGAAAAAGCTAATATAGATTGAAAATTATTTAGTGTAATTAATGATTTTGATTTGAATCCACCTTTAGAAGGAGAGTGATACTTAGCTTTTTTTCTAGAAAGATTTTCTAATATAAATATACCAAGAATAAAAATTAGTAGATAAAAAGATAATCGATTAGCCAAAGTAAGATCATCAAAAGAAATCCAGGCATTGTATATGCCTGTAGTTAACGTAGATACACCAAAAAAAGAAACTGAACCAAAGTCTGATAGGGTTTCCATGGCAACTAACGAAAGTCCAGCAACAATAGCTGGTCTTGCTGATGGTAATATAATTTTAAAAAAAGATTTTTTTTTAGAAAAACCTAAGTTTTTTCCTAGCTCAATTAAATTTTGAGATTGGTAGTGAAATGACGCTCTGGTCAATACATAAACATATCCAAATAATGAAAAGGAAATTGAAATGATTGCTCCAAACATTCCATCAAACTTTGGAATGATTGCGTTGTAATCACCTTCTCCAAATATATTTTTTAAAATTGAGTAAGCTGTTCCATAGTTTTCAAAAAACGCTGTTAAAGAATAAGCATATATATAAGCGGGTACAGCAAATGATAAAATTAAAGTCCATTTAAAAAAATTTACCCCAGGAAATTTATAAAAAGAAACTAAATAAGCACAACCGACTCCAATAATAAAAGTCAAAAATAAAACTCCCATTAAAAGAAACGCAGAATCATAAATATAATTATAAAGAAATGTATCTTTAATTATTGATGAATAATTACTCGTTGCATCAAAAAAACTAGTAAACACTGTTGCTATTGGTATAGCTACAATTAGAGATATTAAAAAAGAACTTATATACCAAATATTTATTTTTTTAATTGCCATAAACAAAATTTACTTTTTTTTATATAAGCTTTTTAAGCTACTTTTGGTGAATTATATCTCAAGTATTCTAAGCAATTTTCAGGTGTGGTCTCCTCGTAGGGATCCAAATCATCACCAATATTGTTAATACCTTTTTCTTGCCACCATTTCTCAATCACTCCATTGTTTATTATTGCACAATATCTCCAACTGCGCATACCAAATCCGACATAATTTTTTTTGATAAGCATACCCATTGAACGAGTAAAATCAGCATTTCTATCGGGTAAAACTTTAACTTTTTTAAGTTTTTGTTGGTCTGCCCATGCGTTCATAACAAAACCATCATTAACGCTAATACAATAAATTTCATCTATACCTAAGCTACATAATTTCTCATAATTTTTTTCAAAACCAAGAAGTTGTTTTTCTGAACATATTGGGGTAAACGCTCCAGGTAGTGAAAATAAAATTACTCTTTTATTTTTAAATATTTCTATTGTATTAATATCAACCCATTTACCAATTTTTCTTACTTTTAGTATTAATGGTGAACATTTTATGCCTTCAATCATAGTTTGACCCTATTTATTAATTTTTAATAATGCGATTACTAAAGCAGTTAAAGGATTAAATAATAAGCACATTTGTAACTATCAATTAAGAAGAAAAAAATATCTTTAAAAGTTTCTTGATTTCGATGCTGTTTACATTTGATAGATTATTCCCATTTATTTTTTTGCTAAGTTGTTTACACGGATCCATGCAGAGAGTTCGTGAAAATGCGGACTTATTATAGTTAACTTGAAATAAACTCTTAATTTTTTTTTTTAATAACATTGTATGAAATTTCCATTCCATTTATATCTTTAATTTTTTTTAGTCTTAGTTCTTGTCTTTCCCCTTTGCTGTTAGAGGTCAGTAAAGGGGTGTTATTTATATATTCTAAATTTAATAATTTTTTTTTATTAAATCTGGACATACCTAATAATTATTTCCAGTTAGCAGCTAACATTACCTCTAAAGCGTCAGCTTGCTTTTTTCCATACGATGATACTTTGGTTTTAAGATCTTGTTTGAATCCTAATCCCATTTTAGCTATTAGCTTATGTGGCTCAACTCCATCAATCATTGGATATTCAAATGTATTATTAACTATATGTTCTTGTGCTTCTTTAGTTAATAAGAATTCAAGAAGCTTAATCGCATTAGCTTTATTTGGTGCAAATTTTAATATTCCACCACCACTAATGTTCATGTGAGTTCCTCTTCCATCTTGATTGGGGAAAAATGCTTTAACTTTTTTCGCAGCCATCTGTTGTTCTGGACCTTTTTTTCCAGACAACATCAATGCTAGGTAATAAGTATTAGCTACTGCTAAATCTGCTTCTCCAGCTGCAACAGCTAAAATTTGAGCTCTATCGTTTCCTTTAGAATCTCTAGCCATATTAGCCACTACTCCTTTTGCCCATTCAGCAGTTAATTTTTTTCCATTATTTTTTATTAATGAAGCTACAAGGGATTGGTTGTAAACATTATTTGACTGTCTTATTACAATTTTACCTTTCCATTTTGGGTCCGCTAGGTTTTCGTAAGTCATGCCTTTAAGATCGCTAACACTTACTCTATCAGGTGAGTAGTAAATTATTCTTGCCCTTTTAGCTATTCCTGTCCAATAGGTAGTTCTAAAATTTGATGGCACAGCTTTTTTTATAAATGCTGAACTAGCTCCTTTTTGAAACATCCCTTTTGCTTGAAAAGCTCCTAACCTGCCGGCGTCAGCTGTTATATATAAATCAGCTTTACTATCTTTGCCTTCTTCAATTATTCGTTTTTGCAGAGCTTTATCTTTTCCAGATATAATATTAACTTTAATCCCAGTTTTAGCTGTAAATTTTTCGTAGAGCTGAATGTCTGAATCATAATGTCTTGCGCTAAATACGTTTACTTCTGAGTGCCCATCAGCAAAAACGATGTTTGCAAATAAGGTCACAAAAAAAGCAAATATTGTTATTTTTTTCATTTTTTCTCTTTCTGGTTTAGTTAAAGTAATTTAAATGATAACTATTATCAATGATAATGATTATCAATCGCACAGATTGTCACATGGTAAAAATAAAAAATGTCTAGTAGCAAAGGACATCAATGTATATGTTGAGTTGTATATAAATTATGTCAGAAGAAAAAATATCTATACTTTTATCAGATGTCTCTGTTGAGGGAGACATTGTTGAAAAAGACAAAATAATTGTTGATGCAAAAATTAATGGGGACATTAAATCTGAAAATGTAACTACTTTAAGCAAATCAAATATAAACGGAAACATAAATTCAAAATATGCATCTCTGGGAGGTCATTTAAAAGGGAATGTTAACTCAGATAAAATAAAAATAAAGAAGTCAGCTAATGTTGATGGTGTATTAAATCAAAAAACTCTATCAATTGAAGAGGGTGCGGCTCTAAAAATCAAGACAGAAACACACAAATAATCATCAAAAATCCCATTTTTTAATTTTACTATACAAAAAGTTTCTAAAAGCAACTATCCTTGCAACATTCTTAAGTGATTGAGGATACACAAAGTATGCTTCTGTTTTAGGTCCTTCAATTTGAGGTAAGACTCTAATAATATTTGGTACAGTAGAAGTAATGTAATCTGGTAAAGCTGCTAACCCCACTCCACTTTGAACAGCAAGTAATAATCCATAAACACTATTCACTTTCATAATTGATTTTCTTTTCTTATTATCTTTTGCGCCTAATTTTAAAGCCCAGTCAGGATTAAAAACGGGAGATGGAGCTCCTTTTCCGTAAGAAATAAACCTATGCTTATTTAAATCATATAAATTTTTTGGATGTCCATACTGTTCCAAGTATTTTGTGGAACCATAAATATGGTAATTAATATCAATTAATTTTTTTTGAATATAATTTAACTTTTTTGGTCTCCTCATCCAAATTCCTATATCAGCTTGTCTGGTGCTTAAATCTAACTCTCTATCATCAAAGATAAGTTCAATTTCTATTTCTGGATTAAGTTTCATAAATTCTTGAATTCTTGGTGTTAGCCATGTTGTTCCGAAGCTAACTACTGTTGTAACGGTAAGTTTACCGCTTGGTTTATCTTTTTTATCCATCAAAGTTGATTCAACGTCTTTTAATTTAGAAATAACCTCTTGAGCAGTTTTGAATAGGTATTCACCATTTTCAGTTAGAGATAATCCTCTAGCATGTCGTTCGAATAATTGTATTTTTAATTCTTTTTCTAGTGATTGAATTTGCCTGCTTATAGCCGATTGACTCAAATTTAATGTATATGTAGCTTTTGTAAAATTTCCTGCTTCCGCAACAGCATGAAATATTTTAAGTTTATCCCAGTCCATATTTTATTTTTTTAAATCTACCAAAATTCTTCCTGATATTTTTCCATCTAACATTTTTGTAAAAACATTGAGCAATTCTTCTAGACCAACTGTTTTTATATTTTTTTCTAACAGCGTGAAATCAATAAGATTATTTACCTGTGACCAAATAAATTCTCTTCTTTTTTTACTCACCATTACTGAATCTATTCCCCATAACTTAACACCTCTGATTATAAAAGGCATTACTGTTGTATTTAATTTTATATTAGCTGCATTTCCACAAGCTGCAACGATACCGTTTGGTCTAGTTTGTGTAATTGCATTTGCCAAAATATTTCCACCAACCGTATCTACTACGCCGTCCCATACACCTTTTCCTAAAATTTTTGGATCACCTTCGAAATCTTTTCTTTCTAAAACATTTTTTGCACCTAATTCTTTTAAGTAATTTAACTTATCGCTTTTTCCAGTAACTGCAGTTACGTTATATCCAAATTTGGAAAGTATCATTACAGCGATACTTCCTACTCCGCCGGTTGCTCCTGTAACAAGTACATCGTTAACTTTTTCTCCTAGCAGCAATTCTTCTCTAGCTTTAATTGCAAAAGCGCAAAGTAGAGCTGTGAATCCTGCTGTTCCTAAAATCATCGCATTTCTACTTGAAATGTTTGTAGGTTTCTTTACTAAAAATTCACTGTTAATTTTTACTATTTCTGAATAACCTCCTGGATATATTTCACCCACTCGATATCCTGTCAAAATAACATCGTCTCCTATTTTAAAATCTGAACTATCGCTTTCTATTACTTCACCTGAAAAATCTATTCCTGGTATGTGTGGATATTCCTTAATTAATTTTGCACCGTTTTTTAAAATTAATGCATCTTTGTAATTAAGACCGGAATAATGAACTTTAACTAAAACGTTACCAGTTTTAAAAAAACTTTTATCTAAATTTTTTACTTCTCTAGTAAATTTATCTTCTAATTGGTTAAGTACTATAGCTTTAAACTTGTTAGACATTGTGAAAACGTATTAATATAACTATTTTAATATTAATCTTTGTTAATATATCTTAAGTATCTATTTTGAAAACCTAAATCATCTTTAAATGCTCCAAGAAAGTAATTGGTAATGGTTGTAGCTTTTTCTTTTTTAATACCCCTGTTAGTCATGCATTGATGTGAGGCATCTATTGTTACCGCAACACCTCTTGGTTGAAGGACTGTCATGATAGTTGATGCGATTTGCATCGTTAAACGTTCTTGTGTTTGTAATCTTTTAGAAAAAACCTCAACTACTCTAGCCAACTTACTTAATCCTACAACTTTATTAGAGGGGATATACGCTACATGAGCTACTCCTAAAATTGGTGCCATATGATGCTCGCAATGGCTTTGTAAGCTGATATTTTTTTCTATTACCATGTCGTCATAACCATCAACTTCTGTAAAAGTTTTTGATAAAAATTGATTTGGATCTTGTTTATAACCTTGGAAATATTCTTTATAAGCCTTGATTACTCTTTTAGGTGTAGAGAGAAGGCCTTCACGGGTTGGTTCTTCGCCAATCCATTTAATAATTGTTCTAACAGCCTTTTCAGCCTCTTCGTCTGAAACTTCTTGTTTTTCTTTATTTTTAACGTTTGATTCTTTTACTAATTTCATAATATTAACTTAATAATTTTCTTAATATCTATATAATATATATAATGTTTAAAAAAAGAGATAATATTAAAGAAGTTGAAGAAGGCAAGTATTTAGAGCCAAAATTTGATAAAAATGGCCTTATACCAGTAATTACGAGTGATTTTAAAACTCGTGTCATTTTGATGCATGGGTACATGAACAATCTTGCTTTAAAAAAAACAATTGAAACTAAAGAAGCTCATTATTGGAGTCGATCAAGGAAGAGTATTTGGCACAAAGGTCAAACTAGTGGTTTTGTTCAAAAAGTAAAAGAAATGAGAATTGATGATGATCAAGATTCAATTTGGTTGTCGGTAGATATAGGTGATGGAGCAAGTTGCCATGTAGGTTACCGTTCCTGTTTTTATAGATCAATTCCTTTAGGAAAAATTAAAGATACAAATTCTTTAAAAATGAAATTTAATGAAAAAAAAAAAATATTTGATCCTAAAAAAATATACAAAAATAGTCCTAACCCAACTAAATTATGATAAAAAAAGAAAATGAACAAAAAAATGTTTTAGGAGAAAATCTTGAAATGTGCTCTAATAATCCAATAACTGGTTGGTTTAGAGATGGATGTTGTAATACGAATGATAGTGATAATGGTGTTCATACAGTTTGTGCTAAAGTAACTACTAAGTTTTTGGAATGGTCTAAAAATGCAGGTAACGATTTAATAACCCCACATCCAGAATATAATTTTCCAGGTTTAAAAGAAGGTGATTCTTGGTGTGTTTGTGCAGAAACCTATTCTAAATCAATTGAGGAAGGTGCTGCGTGTAAAATTTTTTTAAAAAAGACTAACTATAAGACTCTTGAAGTTATATCTTTAGAAAAACTTAAAAAATATGCAATCGATCTTTCTTAATTGTAAGTGGTTACATGTTTCCATATTTAGGCCCCCCTCCACCTTCAGGTGAAACCCATACTATATTTTGCGAAGGTTCTTTAATGTCACAGGTTTTACAATGAATGCAATTTTGTGAATTAATTATAAATTTTGGATTTAAATCATCTTTATCTCTCTGAATTTCATAAACGCCAACAGGACAATATCTTTGGGCTGGTTCATCAAATTTTTCTAGAGTATAATTTATTGGCAGTGTTGAGTCTTTTAATTTGAGATGTATTGGTTGATTTTCCCTATGGTTTGTTCCAGTTAAATAAACAGAACTTGTTTTATCAAAGCTTATTTTTCCATCAGGTTTTGGGTAGTTAATTTTTTTTACTTTGTTTGCGTAATTAAGTGTTTGGTGGTCGGAGTGTTTATGTTTTAAGGTAAAAGGCATTCTTCCTTTTAAAATAATTTGATCTAATCCAGTAAATAAAATACCTAAAATCAAACCCCAACTAAAACTTGGTTTTACATTTCTTGCAGCATACAATTCTTTATAAACCCAACTCTTTTTAAATTTAGATTCATAAATTGATAAATTTACCTTATTATTAATGTGCTCTAAAATTGATTCTGCCGCTATCATTCCACTTTTCATTGCTGTATGAGAGCCTTTTATTTTTGGCATATTAAGAGTCCCCGCATCACATCCTATTAATAATGCTCCTGGCATATACATTTTAGGTAAACTCTGTAGACCTCCTTCAATTAAAGCTCTTGCTCCATAAGCGATTCTTTTTCCTCCTTCTAAAATTTTCTTAATTGCTTTATGTGTTTTAAACCTTTGAAATTCATCAAAAGGTGATAAATATGGATTTTTGTAATCTAGGCCGACAACATATCCAATAAAAACTTGTTTATTTTCTGCATGATAAAGAAAACTCCCACCATAAGTTTTTTTATCTAAAGGCCAACCAACTGAATGCATTACCAATCCTTCTTGATGTTTTTCAGAATTGATTTCCCATATTTCCTTAAAACCAATTCCATATTGTTGAGGGTCTTTATCTTTATCTAGATTGTATTTTTTTATTAATTCTTTCCCTAGATGTCCTCTACATCCTTCTGCAAATACTGTAACTTTTGCATGTAACTCCATACCTTGTTCATAGTTATCTTTTTTATTATTATTCTTATCTAAACCTATGTCTGACGTTGCAACACCTTTAACTGATCCATCTTTATTGTATAAAATTTCACTTGCAGGAAACCCTGGAAAAACCTCTACTCCTAGTTTTTCTGCCTTTTCCGCTAACCATCGACACAGATTTGCTAAACTAATAATGTAATTTTTATGATTTTTTTGAACAGAAGGTAGGAGCCATATAGGCCAACTGAATGATGAATTTTTACCCAAAAATAAAAACTTTTCTTTTGAAACTTTTGTTTTAATGGGAGCTCCTTCCTCTTTCCATTTTGGAATTAATTCATCTAATGCCTTTGTTTCAAAAACATTTCCACTTAAAATATGAGCTCCGACTTCTACACCTTTTTCTAAAATACATATATTTAATTTAGCATCTAACTGTTTTAATTTTATTGCAGTAGATAGTCCTGCTGGACCAGCTCCAACAACTACAACATCATATTCCATTACTTCTCTAGACATACGGGTGACTATATCAAACTTTTTATTTTTGGATAGTATTCAGTTTATTAAGTTCGTCTAAAAACTGAGGCAATGCTTCAAACAAATCTGCTTCGAGACCATAATCTGCAATACTAAAGATTGGTGCTTCTCCATCTTTATTAATTGCGACAATAATTTTACTTTCCTTCATTCCGGCTAAGTGTTGAATTGCACCTGAAATTCCAACTGCAATGTATAAATCTGGCACAACAACTTTACCCGTTTGTCCTACCTGATGATCATTTCCTATATATCCAGCATCTACCGCTGCTCTAGAAGCACCTACGGCTGCATTTAATTTATCTGCAATTGAATTTATAAGTTTAAAGTTTTCTCCACTTTGCATACCTCGACCTCCAGATATAACAATTCGTGCAGTTCCCAGCTCTGGTCTTTCAGATTTTACTTCTTCTTTTTTAATAAATTTTGAAATGTTTGGTGTTTCAGTTGCTTCAATTTTTTCTATAGAAGCAGATCCTCCTGATTTTGGTGCAGCATCAAATGAGGTTGGTCTAATTGTAATACATTTTTTTTTATCACTACTTTTTACTGTTGCAAAAGCATTTCCAGCATAAATTGGTCTTAAAAACTCTTCTGAATTATTGATTTTAATTACATCACTTATTTGTGAAATATCCAATAACGCAGAAACTCTTGGCATAAAGTTTTTTCCAAAAGTATTGGCAGATGCTATTATGTGCGTATAAGGCTCTGAAACTTTAACTATTAATGGTGCTAGATTTTCAGCTAAAAAATTTTCGTAGTTAGGCGATTCAACGTGGAGAATTTTTTTTACTAATGGGACTGCGGCCACTTCTTTTGCTACACTTTCACATTTGTTACCAACAACTAAAACATTTATTTCTTGATCAATTTTTGATGCAGCTGTAATTGCATTTAAAGTAAAGGCTTTTAAACTTGAATTATCATGTTCAGCAATTAATAAAATTGGCATTATATTACTTTAGCCTCATTTTTAAGTTTACTAACTAATTCAGCAACACTAGATACTTTTACTCCACCTTTTCTTTTGGGAGGTTCTTCTACTTTTATTTGATGAATTCTGTTTGTTATATCAACACCAAGATCTTTTGCATTAAACTGTTCTATTGGTTTTTTTTTTGCTTTCATGATATTTGGTAGTGAAGCAAAACGTGGTTCATTAAGTCTTAAATCGCATGTTATTACTGCTGGTAAATTAATTTCTATAGTTTCTAAACCTTCGTCAACTTCACGTGTAACTTTTATAACTTTATCTTTATGTTCAATTTTAGAAGCAAAAGTTCCTTGAGGCCAGCTCAATAAGGCAGCCAGCATTTGCCCAGTTTGATTACAATCATCATCAATAGCTTGTTTTCCTAAAAAAACTATATCAGGTTTTTCTTTTTCAACAATTTTTTTTAAAATTTTTGCTATTCCTAAAGGTTCTATGTAGCTTTCTGATTTAACATGTATACCTCTGTCAGCTCCTACTGCTAAAGCTTTTCTAACTGTTTCTTGTGCTTTTTCTTCACCAATAGTAACAGCTACAATTTCTTTAGCTTTACCAGCTTCTTTTAATTTTACAGCTTCTTCTATTGCATTGTCATCGGGTGGGTTTGTTGACATTTTAACATTCTCAGTGTTTACGCCGCTTCCATCTTCTTTTACTCTAATTTGGACGTTGTAATCAATAACCCTTTTGACAGCGACTAGAATTTTCATTTATGCTCTTATTAGTTTGTTTTCTGGATCGTAAGGACTCTCTTCTAAAATAGTAGCATCATACATTTTACCAAGAATATCAATTTTCAATTTTTGTCCTGTTGTCGCAATCGCTGGGGTGACCATGCCTAAAGCTACTGATTTACCTAACCTGAAACCAAAATCTCCCTCAGTTGCTCGACCAACAACTTTTCCATTATCATAAATAGGGTTATTTCCTAATACATCCGCATCTTCAATATTATGAATTTCCATAGTCACTAATTTATTATTA
>Ga0114997_10000463_pt1 | contig 33034 bp, 29 predicted proteins | sample ArcticOcean_MG_C_2_FD_87045 | JGI IMG/M metagenome (GOLD analysis project Ga0114997, IMG submission 87045) | Marine microbial communities from western Arctic Ocean - ArcticOcean_MG_CB4_136 | ecosystem: Environmental > Aquatic > Marine > Oceanic | place: Arctic Ocean: Canada Basin | collected... | reverse complement strand
GTGCATAGATTGTGGGACTGGGACGTACAATAACCAAACTGGCCAAGCGGAGTGCATAGATTGTGGGACTGGGACGTACAACAACCAAACTGGCCAAGCGGAGTGCATAGATTGTGGGACTGGGACGTACAATAACCAAACTGGCCAAGCGGAGTGCATAGATTGTGGGACTGGGACGTACAACAACCAAACTGGCCAAGCGTCACCATCTGCTTGCAAAGATTGTGGAATTGGGACGTATAACAATCAAACTGGCCAAGTGTCACCAATTGCTTGCAAAGATTGTGGAACTGGGACGTACAACAACCAAACTGGCCAAGCGTTGTGTGCTGAGTGTATGAAGGGTAAATTTCAGAACAAAGTTGCACAAACTGATTGCAAAGATTGTCCTATCGGTTATCAATCCAACTCCGCCAACGCAAAATGTTTCCAATGTAACACAGGAAAATACACCGATACACCAGGTCAAACACCCTGTAAGATATGTCCATGGCGTGGTGAATGTCAACATTTGATAATTATACATCCAAAAACGCGTATTGCTGTCAGTGGAAATTGGCATAATAGAATAGCTCATATCGGAACACGCTTTGCATTACAAAATATTTTACAGGAAAACGGTGAAGACGCTGTGCAAACGGGGGGAAAGCTCTATGATAGACAATCATCAATTATTAACACATATAACAATAGTAATGTTCGTTCCTGTCAATCCACAACTGATAAAAATATACGTGAAAACGAATGTCGTGATATTCATTGGTTTAGTGGTTCAGAAAAGAGTGTTGATGATGTAGAGACTAACCGTAGACATGTGTCTTCAAGAGACATTTTTTTTGAGGCGTACGATTGTCCAACAGAAAATAAAATTTACGATGAAAAAACGTGTAAACTTGGTGGTGGAACACCTGGGTACGCTATAACAAACATGGGTTTTTTTAATCCCTATCATCGACTATTCTACAAATGCGAGCAATTTGCTGACGACCAGATTTACGAACCTGGTCCATATAAACAAGATACAAAAAGAGCAATAGATATAAAAAAAACGACTTTAGCTCAACTTCTTATCAACAAGTGTAACCATAGTCGAACTTCTGAAACTGTAGTACCATGCAATACAGGAACTTCTTGGGAAATAAGTGCATGTGAGTGGGGTAAACGTCTGAGGCAGAAGTCAAACATCATTCACAAGTGTTACAACAGAGAAAAAGAAGTATGTCGCAAAAAACAGTTTTATAAATCAGCAAATTACTATCGTTCCGAAAACATTTGCGACCAGAAACCAAACGCTAGCGAATGTAAGGCGGCTGCGGTAGAATTGGGTCTACAATTTACTAATCAAACGGGTGGAGAGGAACCAAACGGATGTATTATGCACAACGATAACCATGTCACATACAATGTGGATAATTCAGAACGCATACAAACAGATTTTTGTACATATAAGACAGGAAAGGAATGTATTTGTAAAAGCGATAGGTTAGATAGGTTGAATTGCGCAGCCGCTACAGGATTACCAGTGGCGGATCTTACTAATGCTGGTGAATATGTACCATATTATAGGTCTGGAGAAATGTGTTTACCATCCGACAGCTTTGACAATGCACAAGAATGTAAAGTTGCGACGGAATGGTTAAAAACTAACCCTAATATTACCTTTACGGGGTTAACAGATATTGTTGGAAGTTTGAATACGGATAATATTAATAATGGATTATCAAATAGTTCAAAACCCAGTGGGTGTTTCCTTCAAGGACAAATTTTTTATTGGAATAGTCAAAAATCCTATGAAGTTCAAACAACGGGATGTGGTCGCGGTGGTTGTGTTTGTAAACGCAATGAACTACCTAAGGGTTGTAGTATTTATAATAGTAAAGCCTATTGGTCAGATAGTTCGAATGAGAAATCCGACTCTAAATACACCAAAATTGATATTATTCCGGAGAGTAATTTTAAAATCGACAATGAAACCTGGGAAAGTAGTAAACGAAGAGCATGTTTTGAGAATAATTCAGGTGGTTTCAAATTTGGATTTAATGGCAGTCATTTTACAAGAAAGTGTTTAAGTTAGTATATAAGAGAAACACAAATAGATTAACATGGTTTTTTTAATTTTGTTCGCGCTACTAGGTACAGTGTTAGGCCAGTCACAACTGGCTGCTATTACATATTTAGACGCTGGTACGTGTAACTTGGATAGTGAGGTAAATGTTGAATTATGGGTGAATTCGGCATCAAACATTTTCGGAATATCAAATATGGTTGTCAATACCGACACGACGCTGACTATGAAAAAATTAACCCTCACAGAAGTAGAGACTACAAAATTAATTATAACAAAAGGTGGTAAAGAACCCTTAGAACTTGATTATGATAAAATTAAAAAGTTGATTGATTTACTTTAAGCTGAATCATAAAAAAATATTTTTAGAATACATGGAATTGTAGACGTGTATATGGAGAATTCGATGAAAAAATGTTGCGATGTTATATTTTCTACATCGTTTATAAATTTCATTTTTAACAATGTATCGGCAACATTTTCCGAGTAACATATGGCCTTTTCAAATTTCTGATTAAATCCTATAATTAAAATAAACAAAATGTTTACTTATACTCTGTTTATTCTGTAAATGACACCTTTATTGAAATGTTGTTTTTGTTTGGAATCTGTGTCGAATCCAATCATTATGTGTGTAGAATCACACATCGGCTGTTTTGATTGCGTCTGTGCACATGTTGCTTCGGAAGCAACTACGTGTGCGACGTGTCGTCAACCTCATGCATTTCGTTTTGATAGGTTGATCACCGAAATATCATTAAAGGTAAAAAAACGTAAAAGAACATCTATTCGTTGTGATGTATTTCACAAGCTACTCGCCTTAAAACATAAGAAAAAACATCGACATTTTACGCGTTGTCTCCGTAAATTTGCAATGGCGACAAAGAACGAAGAAGAAGTTGACAATATGGTCGCAGATATCCATAATATTGAAAAGGCACACATATCTGCGAAACGATTAAAAGAATCCGGAGTGTACGATGCACAATTATATTCCCATATCTGTATTTAAACATGTTATAAAACATTACATGTCCAAAATTATTATCATTGGCAATTATGGTGCTGGAAAAACATCCATATTAAATCGTTATATCTCTGATAAGTGTAATAATACAGTACCTGTTACACTTGGGGTTGAATTTACTCATAAAGAATACGACGAAAAATTGATTTTGTGGGATACGGCTGGACAAGAACGATTTGAATCTATGAGCACATCGTTCTACCACGGGGTGCATGCGGTTATATTTGTGTATGACGTGTCGGATATGGAGTCATTTAACGGATTAAACAAGTGGATGCGTAATTACAGGGCTTGTGGAAATATGGATAAATCAGTGGCAATATTGTTAGGTAATAAAGTTGATTTGGAGCGCGTTGTTCGCAAAGAGGATGCGATGGGATGGGCTGTCAAACATAGAATGTGCTATGGGGAGGTATCTGCGTTTACTGGTGAGGGTGTGCGCGCCGCGTTTTCGACGATTGTTCGTCAACTCAGTATGCTTCCAGAAGTACGCGAAAACAAGCAACGATTAAAAGAGAAATTGTCAAAATCCGATAGATGTTGTTATTAGTATATTCTTATTTCTATTATCAATGGATGACTATTGTGGAAGTTAAATGGGGTGGTCACTGTTTCCCTAAAGACGCGCAAAAGATTGGGGAAAATCTAAAGTCGTTATAAAAAAATTAATTTTCACTAAATAATATATCTGGACCGTATGGGTCATTCCATTTTAATTTTCTACCTTTTTCTGACAAATCCGCTGGTGATATTACGGTCCAATCAGTGTCGCTGTCCAAAATCCTTAATTCTGTCAACATGTAACTTATAAATGCTGAACACCAAAATCTTTTATCGGTTCTTGGTATTAAAATGTGTACCATCGCTGCCAACCAATGTCCGACCGTGTTGTCATAATGACACCCATATACTTTATCGTGTATTTTGTTCAATGCTTTATCGTCAAATAACTCGTATGTTTTAGGATTGATGGGACTTCTTTTATACAATTTTTGCTTACCTGATGGACAATTGATGTAATCTTGGATGGGAACGAGGGCAATACCATATTTTATTTTACCGTCTTCTGGGTCTTTGTGAATGTGTTTCGAAGAATCCCAAATATAGGTACCTTTTTTGGTCCAAGGAGGATTTATAATAACCATTCCTACGTGAGAATAAGGACTTTTGGTCCAACACCGAATCCCCCAGTCGATGCAGGCTAACCATCCACCATAAGGATGTTCACTGAACAGAACGATATCTCCTGTTTTAAGATCCATGATTAATATATGATTGTTTGTATTTATACGTTTATTCATTAATAACTACACTGTTCTCGACTGTTAGGGACATCCAACTAATGGAGGTATACACATACCACGTTAACATTGATATTTGAAGTATTGTTTGAACGCCTATAATTGCCATTTTGAATGTCACATATCCTGCTATCGCCAGTACAACGCCTGCTAATATGTTATTGAGCCACATTGCGTAATAACAATCGAACCACACATTATCTATTGGCGCATTTTGCCATGCTTGTAGAGCTAATTTCCCGAGTACTGAGTCAAAGGATAAAATTCCGTTTTTGATGAAGAAAATTCCAACTTTCGGGAATTTCCAGCGTATCCAAAACAAACTTGTCCAGAATATTGAATACTCTTTAATTAAATCTTTTAACGAAAGCGTGTCTTCGATGTAATTTGGCGAGATGTATTCGGCACAGTTTCTGTATCGTTGGCGTTGCCCCAGTATTATTTCATAATATGTCCCGTTGAAATTAGACGTGCCTGTTGTTTGATTCCAGGTTGACGCATTGACGGCTGAATATCGTGCGTTAGCTTCCATTCTGTCTTGTGTCCACGGGCCGGGTGCTGAACATGTTAGACACAAGTCTTCTGTCGTATTTCCTGTATATGCCAAGTATGGCAACATTTTATAGAAACATCCTGGTTGTAATCTTGAATCGTACCATGCAAAAATATCTTCGACAAGCGTGTAAGGTATCAATGGTATGCACGACAACATGTACCCGTATACCATGTAGAGATATACGTAATGTATAATAGCGCCTATGACGACTGTATTGGCTAACCATACTAATGGAATGACTGACCACGATGTATTGGTAGCTATTACAATGGCAATAATTAGACATGTTAGAAGCGCCTCATCCATTCTGTCTAAGCGTACTTGTTTTTCTGCTTCGCGTTCTCTGATGCTATCTGCTGTTATGAATATTGATTCGTCTAAATTGCACGATGAAAATAACAAGTAATCATATATGTGGAATAAGCTGTATCCAAAATATGGAACATATGTATTGTCGGTGTAAGTGAAAAATTTCCTCGATGCATTTAAGAATCTATCTACTTGTCCGAGCCACTGGGTTTTATGCGACGAATTTGCCGTAAAAAAAGACGAATTGACTGCATATTCGGTAAAATTTGTCACCAAATAGACCCAATCGTTTTTTACGTAATATGTCCATCGTGTCGATGTAGTTGTGACGTTGGGTAAATTTTGTTGATTTGATTGGCTCAATTTTGTATATCTTTTCGAGAAAAATTTTTCGTTTCTTTGTTTGTTAAAGTACGCGCCTGTTTCTTTGAGTATGTCTGGGAAATATGTACGGTAAAACGTAGCCATGGCGGTGCCTTGTATCATAGAACTCTCCAAAATATTGTCTAATAACGCACATTCGGTGCACCACGTTGGTTTGGACGAACCTCTGACTGAACATCTTTCTATACCTACTTTGATAGGGACACCGAGCCACGACGGTCTTGAATGGTGATGTGGTGATCTTAGAATAGAAGTGCCCTTTTTCCAGTGTTGTTTTAAATTTGAAATGACGCGTTCTGTGTGTGTAGTTGTGGATTTATTTTCATGTCCAATGGTATTCCACCACGTTCTGAGATGGTTGTGTGATTCATAAGTGGTGTCGATTGCTTTCCACATTTGTTGTGACATGTCTTTTACTTTCCATTCGTGACTGGCATGTTTGTATGATGAGTGTATTTTTTGAAATGCTCTCCACGTCTTTGCAGAACTGGAAGGGTTTTCGGGGTTCTCATAATAAGGGTCCATTTCTTCTAACAACGCACTTAAAGCGCCTGAAGTTGATATTTTCGAGGCCATCGACGTCAATATAGAATTTGAGTTTTGGAATAATTTGATGTACATATCCGCGTCAATGCCATTTTCGTACAGTTTCATACGAATTTGTGCCCAATCTGTTTGACTCTTAAAAACATGTGGTAATGTTATTCTTAAAACACGGAAAAACTCATATAAAATGATATATTTCCGTTTCCAATTGTAGAATATGTCAGTTGGAAATGTTTTGGAATTGAAGAATTCTGCGAGTTTGATGCCCATTAACTTGTATTCTAAACATTCAAACCATTTGGCTTTCTCTAGTGGGCGTAATTCTGTATATGAATAATCGGCGGCTGCTGACATAAAGTGGTCGCAAACGGACGTACCGTTCCAATCTAACGTTTCTGATACTCTTTTTGGAATTTTTTCGTCATCGGAAGATTTCAAGAAATGTTTGCCTAGTTTACCTGCTGTGTGATTTGAAAATAATCTTCTTCTGTCATTTGGTTTTGGATTACATTTGAGTGGTACCCATTTTATTGATGGTATATTTCCCATCAATGGCAAATCTCTTACAGAATCTACAACGAAACTAATTGAACCCATAATATGATTTAAAGCTTCACAGACACTTTTGGTCAATACTTCGAAAAAATCACCGACTGGGCCAAAAAATCTGTATATTGCATGAAGTATAACGAATGCCTTGTCTACTATTAGTCCCATGAATTTTGTTGCCAGAGAACCGGCGCTTACTAGAAATAAGTCTGTTGCTTTTGGGTCTCCGGCCATTGCAGAAAATGTTTGTAACAATAAGTTTATAAATTCTGCAACTAACTCGACCATACCTTGGGAAAGATTATCCTGTACAGTTGTCAAAATGTCAGCTATGTTTTTAAAAATATCTCCTGAATTGGCGGACATTAAGTTGAACATATCGCCTGTTACTTTGAAACCCTCAATTATATCAAAAACATAACCATGGATCAAAGTGTGTATAGCCTCTTTTAGTGCATTTTCAGTTGTTTCTCTTTCCATATTCTCTTGTTGGAAAACGAAATCTCTTACGATGGTAATAGCGGTATTCAATACTGTTAAAATCATGCGGACTTTGCGCACATTATTAAATTGGAGTACTATATTTACATATTTTGCAAATATTTCGCGCATGCGTCCTTTGATATTGGGAATGGCGCTTGCAACCATAGAAGCCAGTGCGCCCTGTTGTCTTTCGTAATCACATAAACGAGGAAGTGTTTGTAGATTAATATCTTCGTAATTCCCCGCCATGAATGAAACACCATCATTAACGACTTGTCGAGCAATATTGATGGAAATTCTTTTCGCATTTCGAACGTAAAGACCAGCGGAACAAAACAGGTCGTTTCTTCCCCAAATGCTACACCCTGCTTCTTCCATAGAAGACACTTTTTCATCCAACGATGTGACAGAGGCGGCGGATACGTCACAAGCCCATTGTTGTATACCATCAGTAGTCGTAATGCCACAACCCGTATTACTATTACTGTATAATTTTTGGACGTGGTCAAGTTTTCTGTTAGCATTTGCAAAATTTCCTGTGAAACTTAGTGTCGGCGTATTTGCAATCAAGTATCCAGAAGATTTGTGTGTGCGCTTGTCGGTAACGGAAGATTGGGGTGTACTTTTCAATTTTTTTTTCCTACTACTTTTCAAAGCTTGTTTTGTGGCAGAAAGAGCCACCTCACACGCAAGTGCTCCAGCCATTTGACCTGCTGCACGAAAGCCATCACACTCCTCATTCGTTTCGCCGACACCAGAGACCTCGAAAGCTGATTCTATCTCGGAAGTAACAGGCTCAAAAATACGGTCGGAGACATCGCAAGTTGGATTGATGGGCCCAAGAGACACAATGTAGTCAAGGGCATCGGCGAAAGCTGCCATATTTTGGAATGTCCATTCGATGATCATCGAATTACACCAATGATTTGAGACATTCTGTGAAGTAAATCTGTCTTCAATTAAATCACCGACTTGTTGAGAAGACACAGTTATATCGAGGTCTGGGTATCGCGCAATGCATTGACACGGAGATTCTGTTGTCAATGGTTCCATATATGAACACATGCAACTTTTGTGATTGTTATTTGGATTATCATCATCCGTGCCACAGACCGGTGTTCGGACATCGTCATCGTCTTTTGGTTTATATTTTTTTAGTTCACACGCTTTCCACCGCAAATCTGCATCATTGTCAGGCAGCGCAGTTCCCGGATGAAGACTTTGATATCTCGCAATTAATTGTACTTCATTCAATCCATGTCCACAGTTGACTGGATAATTGAAAAAACGACCTGTTAATATATCACCCATGGATAATATGATGCGTGTCAAAACCCTCGCCGTTTCTATAGCTGTCCTAGATATTGGAGGCAACGTTAACGGTAGGACAAACGCCATGTCCAGGTCAATTTCTTCAATATTTATTCCTATCTCACGTATAGGTTTTATGAACGGAAATGCGTCTCCAAACCCTGGGCCCAATACTCCATGAGAAGCATGCATTACTAAAGCATCCAACGGTGCAAAAATGTCTTGATTTAACGACGGTTGTCCACACCAAGGATTGTACGGTGGTACATTTTCGTCCAAAGTTGTACCGTAATGTTCATCGCATTGACACACTGCGTGGTCTTGAGTCCATATCCACCCTTGTTTATAATAGGTGTCATTACCATAATTGTATGCTGTCGCCTCTTCTCGTTGCAAACATGTGAACACTTTTTTACGGGCAATAGTCGGACCTTCCCAACGCTGCAATGTCCTAAATACATCTTGACCTTTTGTAGTGAACAGTGATTTTAACAATAATTCTGTTATAGCACCGTAAACAATAGCACCACCGTTCACAGCTATAATTGCTGCGTTATATGTAACACATCCTGCTGTGTATTCATAGTTAACATATTTTTTTTGGTTCACATCACGCGCCCAATCACATAATAATGAAATGGGTGCGTTGTCACTTTTAAACACTGAAGACAAATCACCCTTTCCAGTTACAATTTGACGAATAACATATACAAACCATTGTATTATGACAGACATTGTATATGCAGATTTGTGAAGCAGTGCAAACGAATGTTCTAATGACCATACTTTGGGGTCTTTGGCGGTTAATTCCGAATCAAAGGATGCCATTAAATGAAGGGGGCCATTGATAAAAATAGTGACAAATAAATGTGCGGCAGATGCAAGTACTTGACCTGCAATCGTAAATATAAATTCATGTGGAAATCGATTTAGTTCAAATTTATTATCAAACATTTTGATTATATTTCCCATTGTGTTAAAAAAAATCGAGTCCGCAGCCAATCCGCTTTCAATGACGAATCTTTCAAATTTAAACATCACTTTATAAAGATTTGGATATTCACCATGCATTGATGGAAATTCACCAAATAGCGTTTTGAAAAATAATTGGAAAATACGTATTCCAGTCTGGTAAAAATTGTCGATCGCTGCTGTCACATGTGGCTCTCTTACAATAAAAAACGCAGTGCCGTACAGGTCTTCAAAACGCGTACAAGCACATGTCAACACTTCCTGTCCAACAGAGATGGCAGCCATCGCGTGCTTGACAGGTTCTGATATGTTAAAATCGTTGTAGAACATATTGTTGGTCGGAGAACTTTTGCCGCCCCAACCGAACCATCCTGCAAATGAGTCTGTAGACTTGATCAACGCTATCATAATTTCTTCGAAAATTTTGAACATGTTAATGTGACTACAAGCTGTTAACGTGATGTACCAAGCTTTAAAAAACTGAGCGTGCATAACTGTAAACCCATTCACAACAGGAATGAAAAGCGCATAAAAAACCCTGGTAATCTGTAGAAATGGTGTAATGATATTGTTCATTAATGGGATTAAAAAACACTTCCAGCTATCGTCCATAATCGACAAAACTTCATAATGATAGTAATGCATCATAAGGGTACAGATGGTAAACAGACCCAATGCAACAACCCATTTTAAATTTCGAAAAATTGACGTTAACATATTGACCAATATATTCCAAATTCCAACCACAGGCAAAAAAATGGTGTTTAAAATATTTCCTGTGATTTGCATCATAATTTGTTGTAAATCACGACCTAATGAAGAGTCCGAGTTCTCGTCAATGTTAAATAATATAACAATTAAATATGAAAAAACTAAACTGGTCAAAGACGTAAATAATATTAAAATAACATCATACATTTATTAAAACATTAATGTATTAAATACTGCATATTCTAAATATATTTAAGAACACCAAACAACGAAATCTATTATATTGGAATCATTGATATTTTGCAACAATACGATTTGTTAAAATTTACAGAAAATAAGTATAAATCCTATTTTAGCAATGATTGTTCAAAGAAAATTAGCGCATTACCACCACAAAAATATGCAAAAAGGTTTATTGAATTCATAATCAGTAGTATCAAATAATATCAAATAACTTAATATTACAATTCCATATGGTAGTGTCAACATCTCAACAGGCGAAAGCCGCTTCCTGCTACGGACGAAATAAAGCAATGGACAATATTAAAATTAGGATGATTCACTCTCACTACTTTGTACATTTCCTACTTTAAAATAAATTTCGTACCACTTGGTCTCGCCAATTTTATATACTGCTTGCGTTGTCCCTGGTAATTGTGCGATGGGACTTTTCGAACCAAACCGAAGACAATCTGTATTGTATTCCGTGTTTGATTTAAGCACGCTTGCTTTTTCTACGATGGCAGAAATGGGTCGTTCCAACTTTATTAATTCACGTATGTTTTCCATCGATTCGGCAGAATGTTTGGTGGATGGGCGAAATTTGTAACTGCCTCGTGCCCAATCGTAAATGGAGACGCCATATTTTCCCTGTGTGATGTAAGTAAAATCAAGTACACCTTGGTCTGAAAATATGTCTGTCATACAAGCAATTGCATATTTATAAAAACTGGAACGATGTGCTATTTGTAATGATAAATCTTGTGTTTTTAACATTCCAAGTTCTGGATATTGCAATAAGACTTGTTTTTGTTTATTGTTCAATCGGGATACATATCCTGGATTACGCTGAGTTACGATCGGAAACACATCACCTGTGCCCTCCAAATGAAGCAGTGGTAATTTTACCTCACATGATTGTTTCGGCCATTTATCATAGTTTACTTTCATTTTTTGGGAACATTTCTTCATAAAAGAGTGGCGCGGGTGAAGCGCCGCCCATATATGATTTCGATAAGCCGCCCAATATGTAATATATTTGGTATGTGCAGAAGAATCTACAGCACCTTGCTCGATTGTAGGCACATACATTTGTAATACAACTGACATCGCTTCCAATTCGTCACCTGATAATGACGGGATCACCCATTCGCGTATTTCCTTGGCTTGTTGGTACACTTCCCGCGCAAAATCTTCACAATCTCCTGTGAAAGACATGTGTTTGTCCAACGATGGTTCTCGCGGTACCTCCCAGCGTTCCGTTCCCTTTGGTGTTGGTGTCATTTGTACATCTGGCGTGTAATGAATGTTTGTTCTTGGGTGAAGGGTCAATGTGTCAGCGATAACGTGTAAACAGCGTAAATGTTTAGATTTGATGTTTCCACTCAACATATCTACTATATTTGTTTTGAATGTCTCTGGGCGCATGTTATGTCTCCGAAGTGATACTTTTAAACGTTCCCTATGTGATGCGATTGCTTTCACTTTGTCGGTTTCGTCTGTAGGTATCATGCAGAAAGCACCAGCTGGTAATGTGATGCCCATATGATTGACATAATAGGGCGAATGTACCATCTTCAGACCATCTTTAATTGGTGGACAACCCTTACTATGAAATGGTGCGATCCATTTCAGGTTGGCTTCGGCGGCGTTAAACATTTGTGGTATAACATTATTCTGTTGACATTTTAAATGTTTCGAAATGGATGGGATTTGTTTCATAGTAATTGAAACACGTCCTGTTTGTATGGGGGGTCGGGACGACGAATCCCGAATGGTTAATTGGTAGTTTTTTTCCTCACATTGTGACAAATCCATTAACGCAGAGCCCAAATACTGAGTCACTTGATGGCCGTCATCGTTTTTGCGTGAACAAAATAACATGACTACTAACCCTAACGTATCTTGGTCTTCCAGTAATTCAAATGTGTGGGAACCGCCTTTTTGAAAGGTGTATGTCCTTGGCAAACTATTTGATGACAGATAGACATGTGTAAAAATTTGCTCTTGAATATGACTGTATATTTCAGTAACACAAAATGCGACGCTTTTTGTTGACGCCATCATGACAAAGACGTAGGGTCTTATATACGTTTTCATTGCGACACCATAGACGCTCCCAAATAAATCTTCGCCTGAGTGATAATTGGGACATATCCATGCAAGATAAAAAATCAGGATAATAGTGTAAAATAAAATTATATATTATGTTGATCGATATTTTATATCGAACCCATTTCACTATAGACCTTAACCACCGAACATTGTCACTGTTGTCGTAAAAGGAGATGGCACGACTTAATAAAAAATGCAATCCTATTGTTTGTTTGGAAGTTTGACAACAATGAATAATCGAGCTATTTGCGCGCAAATTCCATGCTTCCGTGTCGTTGTTATGCGTTTTGCACGTAGTTCGAAACATTGTAAAAGACAAAGTGTCTAAAAATGGACAAACACGCCTATCAATAATACAATTCATTTAATTTTAAAGTATAAAAACAAGCTGGATCGACACTTTCCTTTTATGATTTATCTAAGGAATTCGATGGGTAATTTTAGAGGCTCAGGAGCTTCCACTGTTTCAAAATATGCACCATTGTTTAAGTTAATACGCTCTTGTAACAAGAAATCATTCTTTTCTATTTCTGATTTTATTTCGCAAAAAGGTTCCATTTCAAGAGTTCTTCTCACACACCAGTTTTGAAGCGTGTGTATTGATTGTCCATATTTTTCTTCACTCCATAAGATATCGGAATAAAATTTATGACGCATACATTCTATCGTTGCTAAATATAGACCGGCATCAGAATCATGCCATTTTGTAATGGATAAAACGAACTTTTTAATAATTATTTCTGTCAATTTGAAAAGTGCAGTCGATGAAAGTTGTTTTTGTATACCAACACATAGAGTACACATATCTCGTAAACCTTTTAAAAAATACGAACGTGACACATGCCAATCAAAATGCAGCTCGTCATGGTTTAATTCACCAGTTTTCCATTCCCAGCATTTTAATTCTGTTTCAATCAAATCGTGGTATTCTACAGAAGAAGTAAATTTCTTGGCAGCTTTTTTATACGATTCGTTTGCAATTAGTTCCATACCTTCGTTTTCCAACATACGAGTTAACGCGATTGCTGGCATCATTTTTTCAATACGCCAACACGAACTGTGTATTTTTTCCCCATCAATTGACCAATCAAACGATGGTTGTGTAATGAGTGGTGTTGTTTGTTTTGTTGCCATATAATCAAACATTTGAGTGGTCAATTTTAAATATTCAATTAAACGTCTCTGAAGATGTTCCTTAGAGTCTTGTGTATCTAATAATTGTTGAACGGACATTCTGCTCCGTGTACATAATATAGAACGTTCCCAATCTTGCGGAATAACCTTTTCAAATTCAACTTGAGTTCGAATATGTATGTCCATTTACGATTTATATAATCTTTTAAATACTCTCTATATGTTTTATAAAGAGAACAGGGTCAAAGAAATAATTGTTTGTAAATGCGTCGAAAAAAATATTGTGATCTTTGCATAACTCAGATATGGATATGTACAATGTTCGAAGATCACAATGTTTCTCTCTGTCAAACACACATCTATCCATAATATAAAAATGGTATTTATTTGCTTCGGATACCGATATCATTATATTTTCGATAGTTAAATCCCCATGGACATAATACGTCATATTGGATAACATTTGCGCTACCTGCAATAAACATTCTTTCGCAAATCGAACTTTTTCCGTCTCGTCCAGTGTTACAAAATAGTTCTGAAAAGTAGTTTGGATATACTGGTATCGAATCTTAAAACCAGGCAAAAATACTGCAGTTTCAGACAGTTGCGGTGGTTCGTACCACCACTTTGGTCGATATACAACAGGAAATTCACGCCAAGGTGGTTTTTGATATGTTAATGAAAGTAAAGACATGTCGCGTATATTTTGTATCGGGTGATGCAATAGATAATGTGATTGTTGTTTTTTTTGATTGAAAGTCAGCATCAAAATTATGCAATATACTTTATAGGCAATATACTTTATAGTGAAAAAAAACAGAGTATAGAGTCAGTGAGATCATCAAAATAATCAGGATCACCATAACCATCACACTGAACTACGTTCATTCACACTGAACTACGTTCATTCACACTGAACTACGTTCATTCACACTGAACTACGTAATTGCAAAAGGATGTTTGATGCCACTAGTCCACAACGTAAACAGACGATAGTGTGCTTTTATAACGCGACTGATGCAAATAATGATGGAATTGTTACTAAAACAGAACTATCTGTCGTTATTAACAAAGCATTGGTACGAGAAAATTCCAAGTGTTTGGTGGTATAAATAAAATTATGAAAAACTGTGACGCCAATCATGATAATATACTATCCGTAGAAGAATCGATGCAAATGCAATCGTGTATGGATTCTTGTTTCAAAAGGAGACATACCGTCGAACATTTTAATTGCAAATAGTTTACACATAATTGAAAATAACTATAAATGACAATTATTTCAAACAAATGTTTTTTGTCCGACAACAGAGTAACAAGTGTGGATTACATGCGATACAAAATTTATTTAAAAGTGCCGCCATTCAAGCAAAGGACCTACACAAAGCATGTGCCAATATACACGAAGAAACAGGAGACCGAATTACCAATCACGAATCGTATGGTGGAGATTGGTCGGTCGCTGCCGTGTTAAAAGCAATGCACGCACATGGATATGAAATTAAACGAGCTGTGAAATCGGGGACAACGAGAGTATGGTGTGTCGAAACGATCGAAGACATAATGGCACAAAATGATTTTAGAGGATTCATCATACACCAGCCTCAAAACCGTCATTTCACATGCATTCGTCCCGAAGATGTGGATGGCGAGCGGCATTTATATTATGTAGATTCACAATCGAATGGTCCAGTTCGAATATCACCGCGTTTGGCTACTCGACGATGTTTGGCGGTTGCATATGCTTGGGAGCCATTTTTAGTGAAAGGTCCAGAAATGGATTTCGTGAAACCTGAACAACCCGTTATTAATGAAGGTACTGTTGCAGATACCATAAAATTTAGACCTTCAGCGGAGTTTTTGCGGGAATGGGACGAATTGTCATCAATCAATAAAGAATCAAAACAATGTTCCAAGGTTCCAGATACCAAGGACGCGGATCGACAAATAAAACACGTAGGCAATATTTTATGATGATTACATTGCACAGTTGTAATCTTAGTGAAGATAACAAATAGAACATTCTATCATCTATATTATTTTTTATGTAACTTAAATACTTGATTCGTGGTGTACTTCTTTCCATATTGGCACATTTGCTATGCCAAACGAACGACCTTTCAAAGAATCTATTTTTGAATACATAACGTCAAATGGAATGTTTTTCAAACGGAAATTTTCAAAGACTTCCAAACACAAATCCCAGTACTCTTGATCAAATTTAATTTTCCACATTCGTGTCACCAAGGGAGTCCACACTACAAACAATGTCTCGTTCACCTTTTGTCCCACCATTTCTTGGTGGATTTGTGTCATGTAATACGAGGCCGGTTTCTTCCATTTTTTCATCAAATATGCCTTCATCTCTTCAGGCGATTGTTCTGTGCCATCACTGGAAAAACGCCCAGGACATTTGATCTCAACATTACAATGCCATTTCGGCGTTTCTTGGTCGTCTTCGAGGACAATTAACGCACCATCTGGAGATACGGCATAAACATCATTAATGTTTATCTGTGGACACTCAAAGAAATGCGAATTCGGAATGGTATCCACAATCACATTCACAGCAGTATCTTCATGTTTGCTACCCCAAGCCATTCGCTTAATCGAAGTTGCATCAAACTCTTCCTTCTTATCTCCAAACCAGTCTTCCAAAATTTCGTCCCAATCGCTTTCTTGTTTGAAAGAAAACCACAGAGAACTTGGTTTTGAACCAGTAATACGACCTTTTCGTCCATCTAGCCATTCCTGCGTGCCTTGTTCGGGCATTCTTAATCCCTGACTTTCCAATGAATATATGTTACGCATTTTCATATTTAAGTTTGTATTATAAAATAGAGATTGAATTATGGACCCCTCCTATTCTCTACATTCGCGGATTCCCCAAAAAAAGAAACCAAAAGAACGGCGCCGAAAAAGAAAATTATTAACTATTTCCAAAGTCAATGCTTACAAATATAAATGTTACGGCTGCGCGGCGGATGTGTATTTTTTACCTGGACACGAATTAGTATGTACAAATTGCTCGTCAAGGATCGTTGAAAAAGTATCGCGAGAAAAAAGGATAGTATCAGCCCGTTAATAACAACTTGGTAACCATGAATATACTTCGTCGGTCAAATTCAATTGTTCTGACCGTTGTTCATGTAACATCGACAATTCCTTAAGTGTCTCGAAAGATTCCGTAACTCCTTTCGAATCTTTCAGATCAACACAAGCCATATACATACCCATATCATTAGCATACGAACGACATTTTGGAAATTTACCAGAACCATTCAAAATAAGAAGCCAGCTAGCTTCTCGATATTTATGGGAAAGTTCTTCGAACAATGGCAAATGACCACAATCTTGGTTTACTATGAGTACAAATATATCTGTTTTGTCGTAATATTTATCAAAATTATTGACAAATCGTGTAATTGTAGGTATTTCGTATACGGTAAAGGGTGAAATGTCATTTTTTTCAACAAAAATTGTTGCACAATATGACGTACAGAATTGGTGACCTGACCACTGCATCCACAGTGAACTTTTCCCGACACTACGAGAACCAATAATAGTTACATTGTACATTTAAAAAATATCAATCATTCGTTTATACAAAATATTTGCGCAGATTAAAATTAGTTTCTTGATTATTTATAATTGTTCCGCTAACCATTCGAAGCCGACTTTTGCTTTCTTATTTTTGATTGCACAACATTCAACAACATACCATGAGAGCCATGTCACATTATCTAGTCCCAAAAGTTCAATAACTTCACTCTTTGAAGCAGCATTCGGCAAATCTTGTTTATTTGCCAGAATTAAAAATGGTTTCTCATTTAATTCTTTGTGAGACATAAGTGTATGCAATTCTTCTTTGGCCAAGTCAAAACGATCCCGATCGTTTGAATCTAAGACAAATACGACGCCATCCGTTTGTCCAAAATAATGCGGCCATAATTTGCGTAATTTATCTTGTCCCCCGATATCCCACATTTTAATATTAAGATGTCCAACATTGAGCTCTTCTAAATTAAACCCAATAGTAGGAATTGTATACTCAATAGCTTCCCCCAATTTCATTGCGTATAAGATGGCAGTTTTTCCTGCGTTATCAAGTCCCAAAATAAGAATACCTGAATCTCTGTGGAAAGATTGCCATAGCGTTTCGAGTTGTGTGAAGATTATTCCCATTTGAAAATCCCAAATGTCAAATATATACATTGTCTCATCGTTTGTGAAAGGTGTTTTGTCATTTTTGTGATATGAAAAAGTAGTATATAAGAGTGCTAAATATGGTCAAATAAAATGTCATACGAAGATACAACTGGAACAACTGGAGTCGGTACTGCATCACCCAATCACGACCTACAGCCATTTTTTGGCTCAGTTGAACCACAATATCAAAAATTGTTGGCTGAAGATAAATTCGCCCACGAGACGTTCAACCTCCCAAAAGCTTATGAGGGAAAAAACAAACACCTTGAAAACGTCCTTGATTATCTTGTTACCGAAGAAGACTCATGGTATACTAGAAGTGTCCTCCCTTGGGTCTTGACAGATGATTTATCCGTTAAATGGGATATCTTCCGTTTTAACAAGACTTTGATGGACCTCGAACCCCATCAGGGTGTCCCACGCTATGTGACCGCCGAACGCGAGTCCCGCAGCGACCGATTAGTGCGCCGTGGCTTAGCTTTTATTATTGAACACGGCTTCTACAAGACCGACCAGGGTCGTCAGCATTACTTGATGAATTTGCGCCAAATTGTCGATTCCGTCAACGAAACCGCCTACCATGGAGTTATTCATGCATTGCTTAGCTCGAAGAATCATTACAAAGAGTGGGAACGCCAGCATGGTGCCACCGTTACTCGCCCTGGACAGCTCTTGCGTCAACAGCGCCGCCGTTGGGCCGTTGTCCAAAAACAAGAACGTGGACTCTACTTATTGGATGCGGAATTGAAAGACCAAATGAAATACGAGGGTGTCCGTCCAGACGTTTGGATCTTACCCAGCAAAATGTCGATTTACGTCACCATGGTGCCGTCCGCCGAAGTCGAATTCTTTCGCAAGGGTTCTGGCGCCACTGCCAATCTTGAGAAGGGACCAGACAACTTGCTGACCTTCCGTGGTTCCAAAGTGTTTGAGACGCGTCCATTTGACATCGATTTCATTGGTGAGCCGCGTGATCTGCTCGTTAGAAGTAGACAAATCGGTGAGTTCTTCGTCTTCCCTACGGCTGACCAAGTCGGCGGCGCTGGTAATCGCGACATGTACATTTACTCAATGGATTCCGATTCGTTCGAAAAGATGGACTACGCCATCTGTGAAGGTCAAGCCAAACTCAATGCACAAGCTGCAGGTTTATCAATCTCTGGCGAAGGCACTGTCTTGCTCCTTCGTCCCTTCCAGACCTACAACATGGCTTCAGCCGTGCTCATGAAAGGCGGTCTTGATACCGGCTTCACCGCGCATGGTCATCACGACTTCATGCTCACCGACGATGTAATCCACAAGGTCCATATTGGCCACTACACGTTCTACCACAAATCGATTGTGAAACAACCAAAGAATATCATCCTTGCAGAAGACATCTTTGCACACTCTTACGTGTCTGGAGAAGGTACAGGCGTTTTCCCAGGCGAAAACGGTTCAGAACCAGGAAAATTCTCCGAACAACTTGCTTCGGATCATTTCACCCACGACATCATTCCAATTTGGTTGGGAGTTGACCCAAAGACCAAGAAGGTCAAAAAACCCAGCAATCCTTTGGACATCACTGGTCAGCACAACAACCAGACTCTTGATGCGAACAACACTACCATCGCAGACGAGGATGAACACTATACTGGGGCGCGCGCTTATGCCAGTGCACTTGGATTTGACCGTCTTCAGAACTATGACCAGGACGAGCGCTTCTTGTCACCAATGCGTCACCTCAACACGGTGTGCTTCCAAGGTCATCAGTTGACGTACGACACAGAGAAGAAAACGTACTCAAGAATTACAGTCAATACCGGACATTGGGGACCAAACGTGTACCCAGGGTGTCGTCAAGTGAGAAATGGCGAGAATGCATTCCTCAAAGATATGGAGTACGAGAAATACACAGTGGGCAGAGCACTTAACTAAATCTTAAATTAAAATTAAAATAACCATACATTCTATTTAAACAAATCTAGTATATCACAAATGGGAACCGCCTCCTATAATATTGAACAAATCACAGACAAAAAAATGAAACATTTTGGAAACAAACCCTTGTATATACCAGACATCGCAAAACTTATTTCAGATGTTCCAAAACGGCATAGAGCACAAGTGGCCACTCGAATAATACAAAAACACACTTATTCAGGTAAAGGGGGTACGTTTGGCAAAATAGGTTCCACTAATTTCAAAAATTGACGCCAAGAAGCACGTGATTTTCTAACGGCTAGGCATCTTGTTTTTAATGGTAATGATAATTCGTTAGCATATTTTGTGGAAGAGATGGCTTGCCAAAATGCCACACGTTCTGGATACCAAAACCAGATGTAATCAAATGTACAATAGATTGTCCCACGTTGTTGTATAAAATAAAAAGCTTCTTCGCGTTTAGCTGATTTTATACTACAACCCTTAAAACGAAGATACGTATCATATGACATCTAATTTAAAAATACCACATTATATACTATTTTATTCTGTACAGTTTCTTTTTTTTCTATTCAAACATCATCAAATATTATTTCTATTCAAAAATCATCAAACACTAATTCCATTAAAAAATCATCCGCTATTATTTATCGAAAAAAAACATGTTGACCATAAAACAATGGCAAACACCGACGAAATACACGAACGTAACGAAATACACGAAAAAAAACACAATACCGTGCTTTAAATGCAAAAAAGTTTCAAATGAAGCTATCAAATGTGTGCATCACAACCTCTACAATTCAGAGACACAGATTTGTTGTGTTCATTGTTGGGATCAAGAAAGTTGGGAGTGTCCACATTGTAACCAAACTCCTTCTGACGAGGATTGTATTTCGTGTTGGAAGTGTGGTCAGTGGGCTCACACGAACTGTAAAGTGTTAAACATCGAAGCCACCGACGATTACGTGTGTAATACGTGCAAACACGCGGGTGGAATTATCGACACTCTTTCTTTCCAAAAAACAGCATGTGTCACTAAATTAAAAGTCACTTCAAACGAATTTCAAGTAAAAACCAAACAATTCAATATGGATATCACGGAACGACTCACAACCTCCATTGAGTTGTCCGCAGTCTTTGAAAAGGAAAGGTGCGTTTTGAAACAATCGCACAAAAAATCGCTCGAAAAATGCGCTAAAACGAACAATGAACTCTCGAAAAAAATAAAAGCATACGCTAAAATGAAAAACGAACTCGTAAATAAAATAAGAACCATGGGCGCGTCATTGAAGGCGCGTTCAGAAACAGTTCGTCAGATGAAAACATTAGCATCAGAAAAAAATAACGCAATACGAGCACTCAAAGCTTCCAATTCGAGAAACCTCGATGCCAATCAAGAAATTGTTTCACTAAAAAATAAAAACAAAGAACTTGGAAATCAACTTATGCGTCTCACAAATAATGGGAAAAAGAACAACAAGCGAGGACGCGAATGTGACCAAATGTTGGAAGAAATGCAACGCTTGGTGAAAAAGTATCGAGCTCGGTGGAACTACAATCCCCCGACAAAATTGACCGATGTTGACCACATGTTATGGAATACGTACAAATGTAAGACGGATGGCAGTTCTTTCAGTGCCGATAAAATACTGTGCAATGGCACACCGCCCTCGTGGGAATCGTTACAGAAAACATTGGACGAAGTAAAAACATACCACATACAGAGATTAATGCAAAAAAAATAAGTTCACGCAGAACATACAACAAATTGGCGTCCTTACCAATGTAATAACATATGAAACAGAAGTATATACAATCTGTTGTTTTTTTTCGTTAAACCAGTATATTACCAACAATGAATCATTGTTATATGTATTCTCTTGTTGTATTATGGAGCATTGTTCATATATTGTTAATTCCAGTACATTCAATAGGAATGGGCGAATGGTTAAGTTTTAAACCACGTGTCCAAAAATGGGAAAATTGGTTATCGCCCAAAGAATTAGAGCATTGGCTTACTGTTTCCAAAACCTTATCGTTCGGAAGAACCGCTATCGTTGGTACTGATTACAATTTTGTAGACAACAATGTCGTAACAAGTCGGATACATCAATTACCCTCGGACTATATTTATGTGTCACGGGTCATTGATTTGCACGAACGAATTGCACAGACAACAGGCATTCCCATTGAACGGCATGAACAATTATCAGTGTTATCTTATAAAACGGGAGAGTTTTTTAGAGGCCATCTTGATAAACACGCGGACCACCTCGTCTCGAACAGCTACCTTTTTTATAACCCTAAATGATGTACAACCCGAATGTGGTGGGAGTACATTCTTTCCAATGGCTGAACCTATTGCACAACCACAGAACATTGACACTGAATGTAATCAATACAGATCTCACGCCTCACATTCTGCTTCGTTTTGGACAAATGAGGAATATGTGAACAGAACAGACATTGACATGAGTGGAGAATACATTGATGGATTTGACCTTCCAAATGTATCGTCCATTCGAAACAACGGGTTATGGATACCACCCCTGGGTGGTTCTGCACTCGTTTGGCAAAACGAACTCCCCGATGGGGCAGTAGGTCCTCAAAGCCAACATTTGGGGTGTCCGCTTCGTTGTGGAACCAAGTATGCCCTTGTTGTTTGGATGCACTAAAATACAAACATAAATTATTCTCTTTTTTTATTACCAAAATAGTTTCAAAATAAAAAATAGATACCATTGAACTAACATTAAATTTTTTTCGAAATAAACCATCATATACTAGACATCGATAGACTATTATTTACGTCCTAAACGACACAGGACGCAAGTTGACACTCTAGTACCAAAACACACATGTAAACAAACCTTAAAACGAAGATACGCTAACTTTTTTTATAAAAAAATACGCTAACTTTTTTTATAAAAAAATACGCTAACTTTTTTTTATATTTGATTACGTATAGCTTGTACCCAGTCTTCGTTATCTTCACTACTCACTACATCATCAATTGTATCTTGCATGTAACCGTTCCAATCCTGAGGTTCTTTATATTGATGCGTTCCGAACAAGTCGATGGACGAATTCCGCTCATTCAACGGTGGCGTTCCGAACAAGTCGATGGACGAATTCCGCTCATTCAACGGTGGCGATCCAAACAACCAGTCGATGGTAAGCTCATTTGATTGTGGCGTTCCGAACGACTCGAGGGTAAGTTCATTTTTTGGTGCCATTCGGTACAACTCGGGGGTTATTCCACTATCATTTTCAATCAAGTCGAAGGGTTTAGAGACACGAACCGTATTTTTTCTTTTGTGACCAATTTTGGCCTTGATTTTTTTACTTTTTTTTGGTTTTTTCTTTTCTTTTTTTGTTTTGTGGCACGACGGAAACTTGTAACCACACGCTGGGTCACTGCAATCGCCAGAACGTTGACCTTTGGCATGTTTGCCGCATTCAGGACACGTTTTGGTGGTGCATCCTCGCCCATCCTTTTCTTTTTTACACTTGAAAACAAATACGTGTTGACATTTTTTATTTTTGCAAATTTTCACAACATTGCATGGTTGTTGTGTGCCACACTTAGGGCACAGTTTGCCTTTGCGCTTCTTAATGGACGTAGTTTTGGATTTAGAACTGAATGACGTGAACATTTTTGTCTGTAGTGACTTTGTTATTTTTTGTCGGTAGAGTATTTGTTTTTTTTTATTGGGTAGGGTCAAAAATTTAGAATAGAAATTTAGAATAGGAAACTTTTAAATCATAAAAAGTAGTGAATAAGCATATATAAAAACGTCGAATGTTAAAATATCATAAAAATGAAATATATTATCTTATTTGCCATACTCAGTATTTGTACTTTTGCCCAAGACGATGACGACGAACCCGTTGGAACCACGATCGGAATTGACTTGGGCACGACTTATTCTTGCGTCGGTGTTTTTCGCAACGGTCAGGTCGAAATTATTCCCAATGACCAAGGGAATCGTATTACGCCATCGTATGTGTCTTGGTCGGGTGAGGAGCGTCTTGTTGGTGATGCCGCGAAAAACCAAGCCACGATTAACCCAGAAAATACAGTATTTGATGTGAAACGCCTGATTGGAAGAAAATTTACGGACAAATCTGTGAAAGCCGACAAGAAAATGTTTCCTTTTGACTTGGTCAATAAAAAAGGCAAACCATATGTCCAAGTGACTGTCGATGGTGAAAAAAAACAATTTGCCCCTGAAGAAGTCTCGTCCATGATTTTGCAAAAAATGCGTTCCACCGCAGAAAGTTATCTTGACAAAGATATCAATAATGCTGTTGTCACTGTTCCTGCCTATTTCAATGATGCACAACGTCAAGCAACGAAGGACGCAGGAACAATCTCTGGACTGAATGTAGAACGCATTATCAACGAACCCACTGCTGCTGCGATTGCCTATGGTCTTGATAAAAAGGGTGGTGAAAAGAATATTTTGGTATTTGATTTGGGTGGTGGTACGTTTGATGTTTCTTTGTTGACGATTGACAATGGTGTTTTTGAAGTCCTTGCTACAAATGGAGATACTCATTTGGGTGGTGAAGATTTCGACCAGCGTATCATGAAATATTTCATGAAAGTATTTAAGAAAAAAAATAAGGCAAGTCTTAAAGATAACAAACGTGCCATGCAAAAATTGAGGCGTGAATCTGAACGTGTTAAAAGAGCTTTGTCGACACAGACCCAAGCGCGCGCGGAGATAGAAGCGTTGCACGACGGCATTGACTTTTCTGAACAGTTGACCAGAGCCCGATTTGAGGAATTGAACCAAGATTTATTTAAGAAAACGTTGGGGCCTGTGACAAAAGTATTGACTGATGCGGGTCTGAAAACATCGGAAGTGGACGAAATTGTGCTGGTCGGTGGTTCAACACGCATTCCAAAAGTACGCGAACTCATTCAAGATTTTTTCAATGGCAAGAAGGCGAACACTGGTATCAATCCCGATGAAGCTGTGGCGTACGGCGCCTCTGTACAAGGTGGGATTTTGTCAGGCGAGGGAGGTGAATCGACGAAAGACATCCTTCTGTTGGACGTGGCTCCCCTGTCTTTGGGTATTGAGACGGTGGGCGGCGTCATGACCAAGTTGATTCCCCGAAACTCCGTCATTCCCACGAAGAAATCCCAAACTTTTTCAACGTATAAGGACAACCAGCCCGCTGTCATGATCCAAGTCTTTGAAGGGGAACGCGGCATGACCAAAGACAACCACCAACTTGGTAAATTTGAATTGACCGGACTCCCACCAGCACCACGAGGTGTCCCGCAGATTGAGGTCACGTTTGAAATCGACGCGAATGGTATTTTGCAAGTGTCGGCCGAAGACAAGGGCACGGGTAAAGCGGAGAAAATTACGATTACGGCCGAAAAGGGTCGATTGTCCGAAGAAGAGATTGAACGCATGGTTCAAGAAGCCGAAGAATTTGCCGAAGAGGACAAACGCACGAAACAACGTATTGAAGGGCGAAATGCTCTCGAAAGTTACTGCTATCGTCTCAAAGGTATGATGGACGACGATGAAAAACCTTTGGATTTGTCCGAAGACGACCGTGACACTCTGAGTGAAGCTATCTCAAAAAGTCTGGAATGGCTTGACGACAATCAAGAAGCTGAAAAGGAAGAGTACGATGAAAAACAAAAGGAGCTCGAAGATGTTGCGAACCCCATTGTGAAGAACGCATATCAAGAATCAAGTCCAGAAGAAGAGGAGGAAGACGAGGAAGATGAGGATGAACTTTAAAGTAAACTAATATAATGTTATTATCAAAACGTTAACTGACTAAAACTGTGGTGCAAATGTCGCTTAATTTCACCTTCAATGTCGCCAGGGAGTTTTTTTTTGATAGAAATATGTCTGGCTAATCCCTTTTCCCGCCGACGTCTTTTTCTTCTTGTTTTATATCTCAACCGATTCAATACCAATGTTACCCGGGTGAACCAAGCTCGTACTACATTCGGCCGCCACCATAGAACGAACCACTGAAGAATAATAGACAAAAACAGCTCCCAATGATAAACCTTGCACGACAGATAATAAAACAATAAGACTCGCCAAATTTAAGGGTATGTCGGACCGACCCGTTTGTATATGTCTGGTATGTGGGTTTGGAACGAAGACCTTATCGTCTATACTACACCATATAAGGATATTCGACATATAGTACTTTTTCAGTATATTTTATTTTTAGCAGGAGCTGTCTTATGGGCACCATTGACGTTGATTGCGCTTCAGCGTGAACAAAAATTGTATAGCGTTTTATTGGCGCTTTGGTTAACAGCGAGTGGTTCGATTGGATTGTTTGTGATGGCATGTGGAACTCAAGATCTTCTGATGATTATCGCAGCTACAATATGCATGTTACATCACGTCATATTTGATGCAATTTATTGGTGGTTCACGTGGGATGTTGGTTCACGTGGGTTTAAAAAAGTAGAACACAGTACATTACGATTCATATGAAAAAATTATTCCAGTTTTTTTATTTTACTGTGTAAACTAGTGGCATATTCTTTCAAAAATTCAGATCTTAACAGCAAATCCGATTCTTGTAACTCCTCTCTGGTCAATGGGTCGTTACCTTTATTTCTGACCCATTGCAATAACGATTGTCGGTCGTAATAATGGTCGTTAATAGGCGTTTTTACAATATCTGTGGTGTAATCGCTTAAAATAGGACACATCATCATATGTGTGATATCTTCCCAGTTCGAATTGCTTTCATACTTTGGTTCGAGTTTTTTCATAATAGAACACAAAGCTGACGTTACGTTTGCTACGACAGCTTCTAGTATCATGCTTGGCACTATATCTTTGCACAATTCAATTGCTCTTTCGGCATATTTCTGTTGTTTTGGTTGACGGATCATGAATCGACACACGTTTTGTGAAACGATTGTTCTTTCATCTTGTAAAAGAATTTCAATGTGCGCAATGCGTGAATGACAACAAACATGTTCTAGGGGCAGACGTTTGTTTTTGAGAGGTATGTTTGGGTCGAGTCCTTTTTTAAGACATACGTCTAAATAATAGGCGGGTACTGCCATGAGACTTTCGATTTGATTCCTTGGTACGTTATCAACACGCGCCAATACTTCTTTGAATAATGCTCGATGTTGTCGACGTATGGCTGAAGCAACACATAGGGGCTCTAAAATCCTGGCGTTACGAACACAGTTAAGCGCGGTAGTTACATGCAATTTTCCTATAATTTGTAGCCATTGTAGCACACTGGGATTATATCCCGACTCTAGACATTTCACTAACATGTTTGAATTGTTTGATTTTAAGGATTTTCTGAATCTTATTTCTGTGATATTTGCTCGTGTTTTCTGTCGTGCAATTTGTTGTTTGGTCGGTTCATTGGGAGTAGTGACAACATTTATTTTGATTGATTTGCTCGCACCACTGAAACCTTCCATATTTATAATGGTAGGTGTGGTATTGATTCGTTGGCGCTTAATCATTGTCGGGTCTACGGTTGGAGCGTCCCGAATTTCATTCATTCATTGTTTTAAAAAAATGGCATTTATATACCTATAAATCGGATCTTTCTTATAAATGATACAAATACAAAATGGAGGTATTTTTGTTCAATAATGAATATTATATTTCACTTGATCTTGTGCGTTCTTTGATGAAAATGTCTCCCCAACAATTCGATTTGCGAATAGACAGGTACGAATACGAATGCAAACAACTTCTTCGTATTTGTCCCGGTGAAGAAGTCATAACGCCATGTAAATCAGCATACGCACTATTAAGTTGGCATATCGCTAACAGTTATGATATAGACGGAAATTTATATGGTCTGCAAAAAGAACTTTCCAAATATTCTCGAAAAATCCCAAAACGTGCTATGAGCAGGTCGCTCCGAATTGAAATCGCATATCGCCAACGTTATGCGTGTAATAAATGTGGCGTTTTTCCTATCCCCCCTGATTTTCACGTTGACCATATTATGGAATTGCAAGACGGAGGCCAAGATGTGTCTGAAAACTTACAGGCATTGTGTACGGCGTGCCATGCAGAAAAAACCAGGCTAAATCGTTTGCGAAAAAATAAAATATTCGCAAACGAGGTAAAAAAACAGTACGAAAGATTCGTCCCACCTCAAGTCACTGTCCCACCTCAAGTCACTGTCCCGTCAGAAGCAGTATTTTCCAAATATTTTTCAAAAAATACACTATAAATTATAATAATGTTTGTATTAACGAATGAGAAATATATGTTGGCTACTAACGTGTGCATCATTGATAAGTTCCATCATATGCTGGTATTTGGATAATTCTAAATTATTTTTAATCTCCATTGCTTTGTCTATCGCTTTTTTCACTGTTGTGAATATTATAGAGTTGTGGAACGACACATTTTTACAAAAATCTTACAATCATATGTCAAAAGACAAAAAATGTTGTTTGGATTGGTTCGATTGGTCCTCTGCAGATTCTGTCCTATGGCTTACGTGTGCGTTTCGGGCACTGGCCAGTTCTATGGCTATTGTAGCGTGTTATATTTCATGGCTACAGCGTAAACATTTTTGGAACGACAAACATTATACGATGATTTCTGCATTTTGGTGTGTGCCACCTGGTCTGTGGTTAATTTCCACTATACCACATATCATTTGTCTTGTACAGTGCGCAGCTGGCAAGAATTCCAAATTATTCTCTTTTCGAAAACGTGTGACAATCTGGATATTGCATGATGTCATCCTAGGTATCTTTTGGTTGTATTTGGCTTGTATGTTGTATGATTTGTCAGACGACCATGACGATTCTGAATGGCGTACGATATTTTTGTCGATGTTATCGTGGCACATGGTGATTGTTGTACTGCAACAAATCTATTTCACAGATGTGTGGATCGCGTCACTTAATGTTTCTTGCTGTGATCCTAAAATGATCCCAAGATGGAAAGTATTTATCAAGATATTATCATTAGGAATTATATATGCCGTGGTCATGACAATACTAAAGGAAAACGAAACCATCACAATGAAATGCAATTTGTCGTCTGTCATTATGTTTGTTGTAGCTGTAATAGCTGGTTGTATTTCTAAATTCGAAAAGAAAGGAAAACAACCGATACATACCCAGTTCGTTCATTCGTTTCGTGACAAGAAGGACTTACATTTCTAAAAACAAATCTATTATTTGAAAAAATAGATTTGAAAAAATTCAGTATATAAAGAATGTTATTCAGCATATATGTCACGACTTGCTTTTCGTTCACCAGAATCGTCGCCCATAACTGTGGATCCAATGCCAGTCACAAATAACCATCATATAATTTTGGAAGCTACTATCAAACCAGTGGGATACAACGAATACAACAAAACAACTATCGAAGAACAGGGTTCTAACTTAAGAAAGTTGCGTCAAAGTGGAAAAGATATATTTGAAATGAATGAAGCACGGAAAGTTCAAAGTGGAAACACTCTACTCTACCAGACCACAGAAACGTACGGTACGGCTATTTCCATTGAAAAAATAGTCGAACAAATGTCTGGAGCCGACCTCACGTTACGTGTTAATTTTCATAGACCGGGTATTCATTCGAACACAACTTGCATGGAATTGTCTTCAGATATATTGAATAGACTGATGGCAACCGCTGCAGATACAAACGGACATAAAATCGCGGAATTGCGTGTAAAAGCAGAACAATCAGCTACTACACCAAGACATGGTGCAATGTATGTTGCTGTCTCAATGAGAGGTACCCAACATTATTTGTCACACATCGACTACAAAATTATTGATAAATATGACGAAATGTATCACGAATCTAAGTAAATTATTCTTTTTCATTATTACTGTTTATTCTTCTCCTTCTTTGGGTAATTCCTCTTCATTGTTGTCACTCTGAACGGGCTTCTCTGCTTCTCTGACGTGTGGTTCTTCCATTTCTTCATGTGGTAAAGATGCGTTTGCACATGCATGTTTTGTGTAAGTATCCCATGATATCACACCGCGCTGGTAATGCACGTACAAATCGCTATGTGTCAAGAACGGTGATATTGGAAAGATAATTTCTACTTGCATACGTTTTTTGAGAGCATATACATCATCGATACCTGATTTCTTACGTTTTTTACCAATAGCTTTCATCAATTGATTTTTAATATCTTCTGTGTAAATGAGAGAATACATTTGTTCACAAATGGCCTGCAAACTATTATTCCAAGTTAAAATGGTTTTTTTAAATGTTTGGTGTGTGCCTTCTTCGTCTGATTTATGGGGTGTATCGGCCATCATCAACGACCGTGGAATTCCCATGACACCACATACAACATCTTGAAACGTCTTTACTTGTGCTGATATGTCACCACGACCTGTTTGCGCGGGTGTGTTGACAATACGTTGACCGAGTGGTACATTCACCATATTGGAGAGCACATCCCCACCTACACTAGCTGGAGCACCGCCCGCAAAAAACGCATCATACATTTGCTGTTGATGACGGAGTGCCTGTACATTGTGACGGTCGCGATTAAATTTATTTGCGGAAGATGTATCTTGCATATCCCCATCCGCATAAAAATCATAATTGACCCCTTCAACATTATCGACTTTCGTATCCACCGCTTCAGTCATTATGATCGGGTCGGAACGCTTTTGCTCCATCACCAACGACGTACCCCGCAACGTATTAATGTAACGGATATCTGGCATTAGATTGCAGACAATAGAGGTCAATTGTCCTGTGGCAGTTGGCGAATGACCAAAGATGTCAAATACGTGAACATCTGGTATTTCATTCATTTGCGTATCATAGACGGCGTATTCACGTATACCTAACGTGTACAACATTTTTATCACAATACCACTGGGTTCAAGTACGACAGGAACTCGAAGACCGTCTTGCATACGTACAATGCGTAGAATGACCAGTCCGAATGACAAAACACTGTCAATGATTTGCTTACAACATGGCAACCAAAAATCGTTCATAATTTCTTGCATGTGTGGGTCTGGTCTGACTTTACCACGACGATGGGCGAATTCAATACCGTTTCCGAACAAATGATGGTGAATAACGTTGCGACACATGTATAATATGGGTGTTGTCCTTAATACGGACATGTAGTAAGCCATTTTATCAACGGGTAATATAATACCATGGTCCATGTTTTACGATCTACTGCGGTCTTTATATACATCAATCCCAATGAGACTCTACAATATCAATTGCGTGCAGCCACATACACGCATCTTTTGGTTGACGTATAACTTTTGTTTCGGCCATAAAAGTTGTACCAGAGATGTATTTGAGTGAAAATGGATATTTTCGTTCTTTCTTTTTCGTAATACCCGCATATTGCTCTTGACACCTGACATAATTGTTGGAGGCGCCTGAAAAGATAGCGCGTGCATTCACTACAGACAGACTCGGTTTACACATATGGATGTAGGATTCTTCCATACTTTGTTCGTCCAATTCCAAGTTCTTTTGTGTAAAAATCGTATAATTGGAGGTTTTGCATTCCTCTACTAAATGTGCATTGACGTGACGAATTTTCATGCGCCAATGCACATCATTTAATTGTTGCGAACCGACAATACTACCTGGGTTTTTTTTCAAATCTTCTATAATAGGATTATTGATCTTTACAGGTGCTGTATCTCTCAATATCCAGAAACAAATAAACGCAATTGCAACTAAACCAAACATATATGCACACCAACGTTGCCATTTAGGCCGTGGTTTATCCCTGTATATATTCACATGTTTTTTTTTACACCATTGCATCTTTTTGGATAACCATTCGACCCTATATATACCACAGTGCACATCGATAACTAAACGGATTCCGATGTCTGTAAAAATCCTACAAGCAAAAAATGCCTTTTTAGATAAACTATCGAATGCGTTAGATAAGGAACAGGAAATTTCAGATGCCTTGGGAAGAACAGAATATAAATCCGAAAAGCACAAAGTATCCACGGATGATATTCATATGAAATTTGGAAATTATATGGATAATTTCGTTATGCGCGTTAAAGACAAACATAAACACGAGGAAAATATTGAGAAATTGGAACATTTAATTGAGACAACACGACTTGAATTGGCGAATATTTCCACGGCAACTCCACCTAAAAAAACCCGTCCCAAAAAATCAATTCACATCAAATTTAGAGATGGCGCAATTCGTCCAACACATCAAGTTTTTTTGAAAAATTTTCCTCTTTACCATTGGGAACTAAATTCAGATACACAATCATGGACATCTATTGGCAACGACCCTGAGATTGAACTGGGTCAATCCTCTGGTGAAGTGAGATTACATTGTAACGGAGACCAATACGTCTCCAATAAAATTAAGATTTCTACAGTCATCAAACGCCAAGCAGCAGCAGCAAAACGAAAACAATATAGATTTGAATTGAATGATGTTGAATTTCAACAGCGGTGCACAGGTGTTGCAGGTCGTATCAAACGATTACTTTCACCACCAGTACGAAACATTACAAATGCATCTTTTACTATGCGTGTATTTCAAGATCGCGTCGCAAAATTGCCAGAATATTTAAACGTGGAACTTCCAACAATTGTCGACCTGTGCGACAATAACGATGTGACCGACCCAGATTATATTGCCATGGTTGAATTCATTGAACCAACCATCCATTTAAATCCAAAAAAACTTCACAGTGAACTCAAAGACATTTACGAAGGAAATCGTCTTATCTTGAAAATTGACCAACGAGAAGGGAGAACAAAACCCAAGAAACCATCTCTTTTCATGTTAGACGCTTCGTCAACGAAAGAAGAAGAAGGAGAAACAAAACGACAATTTGTCACCAGAACAAGAGCACAGAAAAAAGAAGAACGGTTACGCAGAGAACAAGAAATTCTGGAACAAAAACAACGTGAAGAAGAGCTCATGTACGCCTTGGAACAGGAAGATAAGCTCCGCCAAGAAGAAGCAGAAATCGCGCGCAAAAAGCAGGAGGAGGACGAACGTGTTAAACGCGAGCGTCAACAACAAGAAGCAGAAGCTAAAGAAGCTGGTGAGAAACTCCGCCAAGAAGAAGCAGAAATCGCGCGCAAAAAGCAGGAGGATGACGACCGTATTGAACGCGAGCGTCAACAACAAGAAGTGGAAGCCGAAAAAGCCGCCGAGAAACTTAGACAAGAACAAGAGGAGATAGAGCGCAAACGAATTGAGGATAACGAACG
>Ga0114997_10000462_pt1 | contig 33039 bp, 42 predicted proteins | sample ArcticOcean_MG_C_2_FD_87045 | JGI IMG/M metagenome (GOLD analysis project Ga0114997, IMG submission 87045) | Marine microbial communities from western Arctic Ocean - ArcticOcean_MG_CB4_136 | ecosystem: Environmental > Aquatic > Marine > Oceanic | place: Arctic Ocean: Canada Basin | collected... | reverse complement strand
TTTTTTAATGCTTCTGTCACAGCATGCTTTCCAGCTATTAAAAAGGTACTTTTTTTCATGTTTTTTACAAATAATCACGATTAATAGCATATTAATTGACTAAATCATTTATTGCATTTACGCATCATAATGCTTATAAAACGTTGTTGAATAAAGCTTTATTGTATAGGTAACCCTTAAAAATTAGGAGGGGTACCAAAGCGGTCAAATGGGGCAGGCTGTAAACCTGTTGGCTCCGGTCTTCGAAGGTTCGAATCCTTCCCCCTCCACCAAGATCGATAAAGTTTTAGTTATACAAGAGTGTGTTATGTTTGGGACGACGCGGGTGTAGTTCAATGGTAGAACACCAGCCTTCCAAGCTGGTCGTGAGGGTTCGATTCCCTTCACCCGCTCCAAGATTAGAGTTAAATAAAAAAAGTAAATATTATAAAAAAGGAAAAAAAAATGGCTGAGAAAAAAAAATTTGAACGAAATAAACCACATTGTAACATAGGTACAATTGGTCACGTAGATCATGGAAAAACTACATTAACCGCTGCTATTACAAAAGTTTTATCGGAAAGCGGTGGAGCAGAATTTATTGCTTATGATCAGATAGACAAGGCGCCTGAAGAAAAAGAACGGGGAATAACTATTTCAACTGCTCACGTTGAATACGAAACTGAAAAAAGACACTATGCCCACGTTGATTGCCCAGGTCACGCTGACTACGTAAAAAATATGATTACAGGAGCAGCTCAAATGGATGGAGCAATATTAGTTGTAAATGCAGCTGACGGTCCAATGCCACAAACTAGAGAACATATACTTCTTGCCAGACAAGTTGGTGTTCCAGCTATTGTTGTTTATCTTAATAAAGTTGATCAAGTTAAAGATAAAGAACTTTTAGATTTAGTTGTTGAAGAAGTTAGAGAACTTTTAACTTCTTATAAATTTCCTGGTGACAAAACTCCAATCATAAAAGGATCTGCTTTAGCGGCAGTTGAAGGAAAAGATGAGGCCACAGGGAAAAATTCTATTATTGAATTAATGAAAGCTGTTGATGAATTTATTCCTCAACCAGAAAGACCTAAAGACAAACCTTTCTTAATGCCAATAGAAGATGTTTTTTCTATTTCTGGACGTGGTACTGTTGCAACTGGTCGTGTTGAACAAGGTGTTGTTAAAACTGGTGAAGAACTTGAAATAGTTGGTATTAAAGATACTAAAAAAACTGTTATTACAGGTGTTGAAATGTTTAGAAAAATTTTAGACACAGGTGAAGCGGGTGATAATATTGGTGCTTTGTTAAGAGGTGTAGAGAGAACAGATATTGAAAGAGGTCAAGTATTAGCTAAACCTGGATCAGTAACACCGCACACTGAATTTGAAGCTCAAGCCTATGTTTTGAAAAAAGAAGAGGGTGGAAGACATACACCATTCTTTACTAAATATAGACCTCAGTTTTATTTTAGAACAACTGATGTAACAGGTGAAGTAACTTTACCATCAGGAACTGAAATGGTTATGCCTGGTGATGATGCTAAGTTTACAGTTAAATTGATTACACCAATTGCAATGAATGAAAAATTAAATTTTGCTATTAGAGAAGGTGGCAAAACTGTTGGAGCTGGAGTGGTAACAAAAATTATAAAATAACCTCAAGGAGGAGTGTAGCTCAATTGGTAGAGTACGGGTCTCCAAAACCCGGGGTTGTGGGTTCGAGTCCCACCGCTCCTGCCAAATAAAAGGAATATTAAAAAAATGATAAACCCATTAAAATTTATTCAATCTGTAAAGCAAGAAGCCTTTAAAGTTACATGGCCAAACAAAAAAGAAGTAATGCTTGGTTCATTTATGGTTTTTGTACTAGCTAGCATAGCAGCAATTTTTTTTTTGTTACTAGATCAGTTTTATAAATTTTTACTTGATATAATTTTAACTATAAATTTTTAATATGATAAATTGGTATATAGTTCAAACTTTTTCTGGATTTGAGCAAAAAGTAGCTGATACATTAAAAGAAACAGTTGAAAAAAAAGATTTAGGAGAGAAAATTAAAGATATACTAGTTCCTACTCACGAGGTAACTTTAGTTAAAAAAGGCAAAAGAGTTAAAACAAAAAAGAAGTATTTTCCAAGTTATGTATTAGTTAAAATGGAAATGAATAAAGATTTATATCATATGATAAAAAATATTCAAAAAGTTACGGGTTTTTTAGGAACAACAGGAACACCAATCCCCGTGTCAGACAAAGAGATAGATAAAATTTTAGGTAATATAAAAGAAGGAGCTTTGGCTCCCGAGCCAAGCCTAACTTTTGAAGTAGGTGAGCAAGTAAAAGTTTGCGAAGGTCCTTTTGCATCTTTTAGTGGTTTAGTTGAAGAAATAGATGAAGATAAATCTAAACTAAAAGTCGCAGTATCAATTTTCGGTAGACCAACACCAATTGAATTGGAATATAATCAGGTAGAAAAAACATAATTATGGCTAAAGAAATTGTAGGTTACGTAAAATTACAGATTAAAGGTGGTCAAGCAAATCCCGCTCCTCCAGTTGGACCTGCTTTAGGACAGCGTGGAATAAATATTATGGAATTTTGTAAAGCATTTAACGAAAAAACTAAAAATTTTATGGGTAAACCTGTCCCTGTAGTTATAACCGTTTATAAAGACAAAAAATTTGATTTCATTATTAAATCACCTCCAGCTTCACACTTTATAAAAGAAGCAGCAAAATTAAAAGGTGGATCAAAAGAACCAGGTCGTGTAATCGCAGGCTCTATTACAATGAAGCAAGCTGAAAAAATTGCTGAAGAAAAAATGAAAGATTTAAATGCACATGATCTTAAAGAAGCAGTCAAAATAATTTGTGGATCAGCAAGATCTATGGGTATAGAGGTAAAAGGGTAATGAAAAAAAAAAGTTCCAAAAGATTTAAAAAATTAATTTTAAATAAAACTGATACTGTTTTTAAAATTAACGATGTAATTAGCAAAGTAAAAACAAACTGCACAACAAAATTCAATGAATCTATTGATATATCGTTAATGTTAAATTTAAAGCAAAAAAAGGAAGAGTTTAACCTAAGAACTTTAGTCAATTTACCTAATGGAAATGGAAAAAAAATTCGTGTTGCTGTATTATGTGAGGAATCAAAAATTTCAGAAGCTAAAACTTGTGGTGCCGATATTTATGGGTCAGAATCTTTAATTAACGATATTATAGCTGGAAAAATAAATTTTGATAAACTTGTTTCTACACCATCTATGATGTCAAAAATGGGAAAGTTAGGAAAAATCTTAGGACCAAAAGGTCTTATGCCAAATCCAAAACTTGGTACTGTGACTAATGATATTATGTCGTCTGTCAAAGCTCTTAAATCTGGTCAAATTGAAATTAAAAATGATAAGGATGGTAATTTAGCAACATCTATTGGTAAGAAAAGTTTTGATGAAAATAAAATTATTGAAAATTTCGATGCTTTAATTCAAACAATAAACAAAGAAAAGCCAACTGGAATTAAAGGTGATTTTATTTTATCGGCTTATATTACATCATCAATGGGACCCTCATATAAATTGAAAGTAGATAAATAATTTATGATGAACAAAAATAAAAAAAAGCAATACATAGATGAAATGAAAGATTACTTTAATAAAACTTCATCTATTTTGGTTACTCATTACCAAGGTCTTACTGTTAAACAAATTGATGACCTTAGAAAAGAAATGAGAAAACATGGTATTTTATTTAAAATTACAAAAAATAGAATTACAAAACTTGCATTAGGAAATAGTAAATTTAAAAAATTGGAGAACCTTTTTACTGGTCCAACAGCAGTAGCTTTTTCTGAAGACGCAATAACATCAGCTAAAATTTTAACAAAATTTGCAAAAACTAACTCAAGTCTTAAAATAATAGGAGGTTTAATGGAAGAAGAACCTCTTTCTATTGAAGATGTCCAAAAAATTGCGACATTACCGACACTAAATGAAGCAAGAGCTAAAATTGTGGGTATTTTAACTGCACCAGCACAAAAAATAATGAGTATTTTACTTGCGCCTGGCGCAAAAATCGCTATTTTGGCGCTCGCAAAGAGTAAAAAAACTTAAATTGGAAATAAAATCTCATGGCAGACTTAAATAAAATTATAGATGAATTATCAAAGTTAACTGTTGTTGAAGCAGCAGATTTATCAAAACAACTTGAAGAAAAATGGGGAGTTACAGCTGCCGCTGCAGTTGCCGCTGCACCAGCAGGAGCCGCAGCACCAGAAGAAGAAAAATCTGAATATACAATTTTTCTAACATCCTTTGGTGACAAAAAAATTAACGTAATTAAAGAAGTTAGATCTATTACCGGTTTAGGTTTAAAAGAAGCAAAAGATTTAGTTGAAGCTGCACCAAAAGAAGTTAAACAAGGCGTTTCAAAAAAAGACGCTGAGGAAGCTAAACAAAAACTTGAGGCCGCTGGAGCTAAAGTAGAATTAAAGTAGAATTGTTTAATAATAAAATTAACTTATATCCTTTGATGTAAGAATTAGTATGGATTTATCTTTTACTGAAAAAAAAAGTATAAGAAAAAGCTTTGGTAAGTTAAAAGAAATTTTATCTATACCAAATTTAATTGAAGTACAAAAAAAATCATATAAACAATTTCTAGAATCTTCTGATACAAACCAATCTTTACAAAAAGGTTTAGAAAGTGTTTTCAAAAGTGTCTTTCCTATTGAAGAGCTTTCTGAAAAAGCAACACTTGAATATATTTCATTTAGATTAGAAAAACCAAAATTTGACGTTGAAGAATGTAGACAAAGAGACTTAACTTATTCTTCTTCTCTAAAACCTACATTGAGATTAGTTATTTACGATATTGATCCTGACAAAAATACAAAACAAATTTTATCTGCTAAAGAACAAGAAGTTTATATGGGTGATATACCTTTAATGACTTCAAGTGGTACTTTTGTAATTAATGGAGTTGAACGAGTTGTTGTTAATCAAATGCACAGAAGTCCAGGAGTTTTTTTTGATCATGACAAAGGTAAAACACACGCAAGTGGTAAATTACTTTTTAACTGTAGAATAATACCCAATAGAGGCTCATGGTTAGATTTTGAATATGATGCTAAAGATTTTTTATATTTTAGAATTGACAGAAAAAGAAAATTACCTATTACAACTTTGCTCTATTCCCTAGGTTATAACAAAAAAGAGATGTTAGATTTGTTTTATGATTTCAAAGTATACAATTTTTTAAAAAAGAAAAATTTATGGGAAACAAAGTTTAACCCTGATGATTATAAGCGACCTATAAAATTACGATTTGATCTTATTAACTCGATTGATGAAAAAATAGTTCTAAAAAAAGGATCTAAAATTAATTTTATAATAGCAAAAAAATTATTTGACGATGGTTTAAAAAATGTATTATTTTCTTCTGACTTTTTTATCGGCAAATATGTAAAAAATGATCTTCAAGATGAATCGAAAAACGAAATATTTTTAAACTCAGCTTCGGCTATCGATGATGAAAATTTTGCTAAAATATTAGAGTTTAACATTACTAAGCTTGAGATTGCTGATGTTGATCCGATTATTAAGGGATCTTACATTATTGATACTTTAAATCTTGATAAAAACAATTCTAAGGACGAAGCTATAAGTGATATTTATAAAGTTTTAAGACCTGGTGAACCTCCTTCTATAGAGGTAGCTAATGAAATATTTAATAATTTGTTCTTTAAATCAGAACGTTATGATCTTTCTGATGTAGGTAGAGTTAAGCTTAACAATAAATTAAATTTAAATTGTAGTGACAACATAACAATATTGAGAAATGACGACATCATAGCTATTATCAAACATATGCTTGATCTAAGAGATGGAAAAGGTGAAGTAGACGATATAGATCATTTGGGAAATAGAAGAGTTAGGTCTGTCGGTGAGCTTGTTGAAAACCAATTTAGAATTGGAATTTTACGAATGGAAAGAGTTATTAAAGAAAAAATGGCAACTTTATTAGAAGTAGAGTCAGCAATGCCACAAGATTTAATTAATCCAAGACCTATATCTGCAGCTATGAAAGATTTCTTTGCAACATCACAATTATCTCAATTCATGGATCAAACAAACCCATTATCAGAAATAACACACAAAAGAAGAGTATCCGCACTTGGACCAGGTGGTCTTACAAGAGAAAGAGCTGGATTTGAAGTTAGAGATGTACATCCAACACATTATGGAAGAATATGTCCCATCGAAACTCCAGAAGGCCCAAATATTGGATTAATTAATAGTTTAGCAACATTTTCAAGAGTTAACAAATATGGTTTCATCGAAAGCCCTTACAGAAAAGTTGAAGATGGCAAAGTTACAAATAATATTGAATATTTATCAGCTATAGAAGAAGAAAAATTTACTATAGCTCAGGCAAACTCACATATTAATGATAAAGGAGAATTAACTGAAGAGTTATGTTCATGCAGAAAATCGTTGAACTTTATTTTATCAAAACCAGATTCAGTTGAATATGTGGATGTTTCTCCAAAACAATTAGTTTCAGTAGCTGCATCTCTTATACCTTTTTTAGAAAACGACGATGCCAACAGAGCACTAATGGGATCAAACATGATGCGACAGGCGGTTCCATTGTTAATACCTGAATCTCCACTTGTAGGAACTGGTATCGAACAAGGAGTTGCAATAGATTCTGGTGTTACTATAATTTCTAAAAGAGATGGAGTAGTTGATAAAATTGATGGAAAAAGAATTGTTGTTAATACCTCAGAAAAAGATTTATCTAAATCTGGAGTAGATATTTATAATTTACTTAAATTTCAAAAATCAAACCAAAACACAACGATCAACCAAAAACCTTTAGTTAAGGTTGGAGATATAATAAAAAAAGGTGATATTATTGCAGATGGTCCATCAACAAAACTTGGTGAATTAGCTTTAGGAAAGAATGTTACGGTAGCGTTTATGCCTTGGCTTGGATATAACTTTGAAGATTCAATATTAATTTCTGAAAGATGTGTAAGGGATGATGTTTTTACTTCAGTTCATATAGTAGAACATGAACTAATGTCTAGAGATACTAAGCTCGGTACAGAAGAAATAACTAGAGACATTCCGAACATCAGCGAAGAATCATTAAGAAATTTAGATGAATCAGGAGTAGTTTACATAGGTGCTGAAGTCAAAGCTGGCGATATATTAGTAGGAAAAGTTACTCCAAAAGGAGATACGATTTCCAACCCAGAAGAAAAATTATTGAGATCTATTTTTGGTGAAAAAGCTACAGATGTAAGAGATTCATCTTTAAAAATGCCTCCAGGTAGCAGTGGTATCGTTGTTGATGTTAGAGTCTTTAATAGACATGGAATAGAAAAAGACGAAAGATCAACAGCTATTGAGAGATCTGAAATTGAATCTGTACAAGAAGATAAATCTGTAGAAGAAGAAATTTTAGAAAGAAATATTAAATCTCGAGCAATAGAGATGATAAAAAATAAAAAACTAAGCAACACATATAAAGAGATCAAGCTTAATACCACACTTACCTTTGATCAATTAAATAATTTAAATTTAAATGATATTTGGAAAATGGAAGTTGATGATAAAAAAACCAACGATGACTTAAAAATTCTTAGAGAACAGTACACAAACCTAAGCAAAGATATAAAAGATAGATTTACAGATAAAGTTGAAAAAATACAACAAGGTGATGATCTTCTCCCTAACGTTTTAAAAATGGTAAAAGTTTTTATTGCTGTTAAAAGAAGTTTAAAACCTGGTGATAAAATGGCTGGTAGGCACGGAAATAAAGGTGTGATAAGTAAAATTGTACCTGTAGAAGATATGCCATATATGGAAAACGGTAAACCAGTCGATGTTGTTCTCAATCCTTTAGGTGTACCTAGTAGGATGAACGTTGGTCAAATTTTAGAAACACATCTAGGTTGGGCATGTTCTGAATTAGGTGAGAAAATAAATCAACTTGTTAAATTACATCAAGATACAACTAAAAGAAATGCATCAATAGCTGAAGTTCTAAAAAAAATATATGGAAAGAAATTTTTTGAAGAAAAAATAAAATTATTAACTGATAAAGAGTTAGAAGAGTTATCACTAAACTTAAGCTCTGGGATCCCAATTGCAACTCCAGTTTTTGATGGTGCTTCGGTAGAAGATGTTACTAAAATGTTAGAATTAGCTAATTTACCATCTTCTGGTCAAACTTCGTTATGGGATGGAAGAACAGGAGAAAAGTTTGATAGACAAGTTACTGTTGGTATTATTTATATGCTAAAACTTCATCATTTGGTTGAAGATAAAATTCATGCCAGATCCACAGGTCCATATAGCTTAGTTACACAACAACCTCTAGGTGGTAAGGCTCAATTGGGAGGACAAAGATTTGGTGAAATGGAAGTTTGGGCGTTAGAGGCCTATGGCGCTGCTTATACATTGCAAGAAATTTTAACAGTTAAATCTGATGATGTTGCGGGTAGAACTAAAGTATACGAAACTATTGTAAAAGGTGATGACAAGTTTGAGTCTGGTGTTCCAGAATCTTTCAACGTTTTAGTAAAGGAAATTAAATCATTAGCTCTAAACATTGATTTAAATTAATTATTATGGATAAAGAATTAAATAAACTTTTTGGCAATAAGGATGTAGTAGAACAAAAATTTAGTAAGATAAAAATTAGTCTTGCAAGTCCAGAGAAAATTAAATCTTGGTCATTTGGAGAAATTAAAAAACCAGAAACAATTAACTACAGAACTTTTAGACCAGAAAAAGATGGTCTTTTTTGTTCTAGAATATTTGGTCCAATTAAAGATTACGAATGTTTATGCGGAAAATACAAAAGAATGAAATTTCGTGGAATCATATGCGAAAAATGTGGTGTAGAAGTAACAAAATCAAACGTTAGAAGAGATAGAATGGGCCATATAGATCTTGCCTGTCCTGTTTCTCATATCTGGTTTTTAAAATCATTACCTAGCCGAATATCTGCTGCAGTTGATATGAAACTTAAAGATGTTGAAAAAGTATTATATTTTGAAAGTTTTATGGTAATTGAACCAGGTTTAACAGATCTGAAAAAAAATCAACTTTTAACTGAAGAGGAATATGTTAAGGCACAAGAAGAATTTGGCGATGATGCTTTTGAAGCAGGAATCGGCGCAGAAGCTATTAGAAAAAACCTAATAAATTTAGATTTAAAAGCTGAACGAGATAAACTAAAAGAAATTTTAAAGGAAGTTAAATCTAAGGTTGCGGAAGAAAAAGCTATCAAAAGATTAAAATTAATGGAAGCTTTTATTAATTCAGGCAATAAACCTGAATGGATGATTTTAACTTGTGTACCTGTAATCCCACCTGAACTTAGACCTTTAGTCCCATTAGATGGTGGTAGATTCGCTACTTCAGATTTAAATGATTTATACAGAAGAGTTATAAATCGTAACAATAGATTAAAAAGATTAATGGATCTAAAAGCTCCTGATATTATAGTTAGAAATGAAAAAAGAATGTTACAAGAATCAGTAGATGCATTATTTGACAATGGAAGAAGAGGCAGAGTTATTACAGGCACTGGTAAACGACCACTTAAATCATTAGCTGAAATGCTAAAAGGTAAACAAGGTAGATTTAGACAGAATTTATTAGGTAAACGTGTTGACTACTCAGGAAGATCAGTAATAGTTTCAGGTCCAGAACTTAAATTGCACCAATGCGGATTACCCAAAAAAATGGCAGTCGAGTTATTTAAACCATTTTTATACGCAAGGTTAGATAAGCTTGGATTAGCGACGACTATAAAACAAGCGAAAAGAATAGTTGAAAAAGAGAAACCAGAATTATGGGATGCTTTAGAAACTATTATAAGAGAACATCCTGTTATTTTAAATAGAGCACCAACATTACATAGATTAGGTGTTCAAGCATTTGAAGCTAAATTGATCGAAGGAAGCGCTATAGAATTACACCCTTTAGTTTGTTCAGCTTTTAACGCAGATTTCGACGGAGACCAAATGGCCGTTCATATACCTTTAAGTATTGAGGCACAGTTAGAAGCAAGAGTTTTAATGATGTCAACAAATAACATTTTAAGTCCGTCAAATGGCAAACCAATAATTGTGCCAAGTCAGGATATGATTTTAGGTATTTATTATTTATCTCAGGGTGTAGAAGATGATAAAAAAAATGAAAATTCTAAAGGTTATTTTAATACTATTACTGAAATTGAACAAGCAATTGACAATAAAAACATAAGCTTACATTCGAATATAATATGTAGGTTTGAAACAGTTGATGAAAATGGTGATAAAGTTTTACAGAAATATAACACAACAGCTGGTAGATTTATTCTATCAAGTATATTGCCAAAAAATCACAAAATTAAATTCAGTTTAATTGATAGAATTCTTTCAAAAAAAAATGTTTCTGAGATTATTGATTTAGTTTATCGTCACTGCGGTCAAAAAGAAACTGTAATTCTTTGCGATAAATTAAAAGCACTTGGTTTTAAACATGCATTTAAAGCAGCAATTTCATTTGGTAAAGATGATTTAATAATACCTAAAACAAAAGGAAAATTAGTTAATGATGCAAAAAAATTAGTTGAAGATTATGAAAGTCAATACTCAGATGGCTTAATAACTAGAGGAGAAAAGTATAATAAAGTTGTTGATGTTTGGTCTAAATGCACTGACTTAGTTGCTAATGAAATGATGAAAGAAATATCATCTGCTACAAAAACTATGCCAAATGGAAGAATAGAAACAAATTCTGTTTTTATGATGGCAAATTCTGGTGCAAGAGGTTCGGCTGCTCAAATGAAACAATTAGCTGGTATGAGAGGTTTAATAGCCAAACCATCTGGTGAAATTATAGAAACTCCTATTACTGCAAATTTTAAAGAAGGGTTAACAGCCTTAGAATACTTCAATTCTACTCATGGAGCTAGAAAAGGCCTAGCTGATACAGCATTAAAAACTGCAAACTCAGGTTATCTGACACGAAGACTTTGTGATGTTGCGCAAGATATCTCTATTACAAAAAATTATTGTGGTGCTAAACCAAAAGATTCTATTTTTCTATCTGAAATAATTGATGGTGGAAATATAACAGTTGCCCTATCTGATAGAATTCTTGGTAGATGTGCAGCAGAAGATATAAAACACCCTATATCTGGTGAGGTATTAATTAAAAAAAGAGAATTAATTGATGAAGATCTTTGTGAAAAAGTAGATACAGCAGGTGTTAAAAGCGTAAATGTCCATTCTGTGATGACTTGTCTATCAAAAAAAGGTGTTTGCGCAACATGTTATGGTAGAGACTTATCTAGAGGTAAGCTAGTTACTATTGGTGAAGCTATAGGAATGATAGCTGCCCAATCTATTGGTGAACCAGGCACACAATTAACAATGAGAACATTTCACGTTGGTGGTACAGCTCAAATTAAAGAAGAGTCACAAGCTGTTGCACATTTTACTGGTAAAATAAATATTTTAAATAAAAATATTATTGAAGATTCTAAAAAAAATAAAATAATAATGGGGAGAAATACTCAAATATCTATTGTTGATGAAAAGCAACAACAGCTAGCCATATATAAAGTTCCATATGGTGCGAAGCTTTATTGTGATAATAATGAAGATATTAAAAAAGGTAAAAAAATATGTGAATGGGACCCTTACACCCTTCCAGTAATTGCTGAAAAAAGTGGTGTTGCAAGTTATATGGATTTAGTAGATGGCGTTTCATTGGCTGAAATAGCTGATGACACTACCGGCATTACATCAAAATCGGTTTTAGACTGGAGATCACAATCTAAAAATGCAGAACTTAAACCTAGAATTACTTTAAGAGATGAAAAAGGAAATGTAATTAAAAAAGCAGATGAAAATGAAGCGCGATATTATTTAGTCCCAGATTCAATCTTATCAGTAACAGACGGTCAAAAAGTATCTGCTGGAGATGTTTTGGCAAGATTACCTAAAGCTACTTCTAAAGCTAGAGATATAACTGGTGGTCTTCCCCGAGTAGCTAATTTATTTGAAGCTAGAAAACCTAAGGATAGTGCTATCATAGCTGAAAATGATGGTACAATTCAGTTTGGTAAGGAACTTAGAGGTAAACAAAAAGTTTCAATAGTGCAAGATGATACCACTTCTTCATCTTATTTAATTCCAAAAGGTAAGCATACAAACTTTAACGAAGGAGAAAAAATTAAAAAGGGAGAATATCTCTTAGATGGTAGTCCTGCACCACACGATATATTAAGAATATTGGGAGTTCCGGCATTAACTGATTATTATGTAAGCGAAGTACAAGAGGTGTATCGCTTACAAGGTGTTGTTATAAACGATAAGCACATTGAAACTATTTTAAGACAAATGCTTAAAAAAGTTGAAATTAAATCTCAAGGTGATTCTGATTATTTACAGGGAGAACTAGTAGATAAACTCGACTATGAAGCTACAAATGAATTGCTAAAGAAAGAATCCAAAAAACCAGCTCAAGCAGAAAGAATATTATTAGGTATTACAAAAGCTTCTTTACAAACTAATTCATTTATATCAGCTGCTTCGTTTCAAGAAACTACTAGAGTTCTTACTGATGCTGCTATCAAAGGAAAAGTTGATAAACTAGAAGGATTAAAAGAAAATGTAATAGTTGGAAGATTGATCCCAGCTGGAACAGGAAATACAAAATTAAAATGGCAAAAAATTGCTGACGAGAGAGATGAAGCCATTTCTAATAAAAGCGATGACAAACCTGCTGAAAAACAGCTACCTGCATCATAATAAAGCCCTATTTATTTAGTTATTTTGTTGACTTTAAACTTTTCAATTAGTAGTTTAGCGCAATTTTGATGGTTAGAAGTAAGGTGGTATTAACCTTAAACACTAACTAAAAAGTTTAGGCTTTAGTTCTTACTAATTTCTTTTTTTCCATCATAAAAACAATATATTTATGCCAACAATTAACCAGTTGATTAAAAGATCTAGAATTCATCCAAAACTGCGAAGTAAAGTTCCAGCTATGGAAAGATCACCACAAAAAAGAGGTGTTTGCACAAAGGTTTATACAACAACACCTAAAAAACCAAATTCTGCTCTAAGAAAAGTTGCAAGAGTAAGGCTATCAAATGGACATGAAGTTACATGTTATATACCTGGAGAAGGACATAATTTACAAGAACACTCTGTAGTTTTGATTAGAGGTGGTCGTGTTAAAGATTTACCAGGAGTTCGATATCATATTTTAAGAGGAAATCTAGACACTCAAGGTGTGACGGCAAGGAAACAGCAAAGATCCAAGTATGGAGCTAAAAAACCTAAATAACCTATGTCTAGAAAAAATCAAGCACCAAAAAGAATTTTTTATCCTGATCCTAGGCATGGATCTTTAGTATTAGCTAAATTTATTAATTTTGTTATGTACGATGGTAAAAAAACTGCTTCAGAAAAAATTATTTATGATGCATTAGATAAAATTAAAGAAAAAACTAAAGATGATCCTATTAAAGTATTTAATGATGCTATAAGTAAAATTAGACCAAATCTTGAAGTCAGATCAAGAAGAGTTGGCGGTGCTACTTATCAAGTTCCTCAAGAAGTTAAAACAAATAGATCTCAAACTCTTGCTTTAAGGTGGTTGTTAGAAGCAACAAGAAAAAGAAAAAACAAAACAATGTCTGATAAATTATTTAATGAAATAATGGACGCTTCTCAAAATAAAGGTTCAGCAATAAAAAAACGTGAAGATACACATAAGATGGCTGAGTCTAATAAAGCTTTTGCACATTACAGGTGGTAACTTATGGCTAGAACACATAACTTAGAAAATTATCGTAACATTGGCATCATGGCTCATATAGATGCAGGAAAAACCACAACAACTGAAAGAATTCTCTATTATACTGGAAAAAGTCATAAAATTGGTGAAGTTCATGATGGAGCGGCCACAATGGATTGGATGGAACAAGAACAAGAAAGAGGTATAACAATTACATCGGCAGCTACAACTTGTTTTTGGAGAGATCATAGAATTAATATTATTGATACTCCTGGACATGTTGATTTTACAATTGAAGTTGAAAGATCACTGAAAGTTTTAGATGGAGCAGTTTGTGTTTTTGATGGTGTCGCAGGTGTAGAGCCCCAATCAGAAACAGTTTGGCGACAAGCTGACAAATATAATGTTCCAAGAATTTGTTTTGTCAACAAACTAGATAGAACAGGTGCCGATTTCTTTATGTGTGTCGATATGATTAGAGAAAGACTTGGTGCAAAACCATTGGTAGTGCAAATACCTGTTGGTATAGAATCTTCATTAAAGGGTGTTATTGATCTAGTTAAAATGAAAGCTATTATATGGAAAGATGAAAAACTTGGAGCCGAATTTCAATACACGGATATTCCTGCAGATTTAAAAGAAAAAGCAGACAAATATAGAAAAGAACTTTTAGAAAATGCAGTTGAACAAGATGAAAAATTAATGGAAGATTATTTGAATGGTAAGGAAATTTCAGAAAAAGACTTAATTTCTTGTATTAGAAAAGGATGTTTAAAATTTGACTTTGTTCCTGTATTAACTGGTTCTGCATTTAAGAATAAAGGTGTACAACCACTTCTTGATGCTGTGATTGATTTTTTACCTAGTCCAAAAGATATCGGTTCAATTAAAGGGACAAAACCTAATTCAAAAGACGAAGTAGAAAGAAAGTTTGATGATAAAGAACCTTTTTCTGCTTTAGCTTTTAAAGTTGCTAATGATCCTTTTGTTGGTTCTCTTACATTCATACGTGTATATTCAGGTACTCTTAAGTCGGCAACAGGTATTTACAATACATCCAGAGATAAAGAAGAAAGAGTTGGAAGAATGCTATTAATGCATGCTAATAGCCGAGAAGATATTAAAGAAGCTAATGCTGGTGATATAGTTGCTTTAGCAGGATTAAAATACACTATTACAGGCCATACTCTTTCAGATGAAAACAATCCAGTAGTTTTAGAGCCAATGGAGTTTCCAGATCCTGTAATTGAAATTGCAGTTGAACCTAAAACTAAAGGTGATCAAGAAAAAATGGGTGAAGCATTAGGTAGATTAGCTAAAGAAGATCCTTCATTTAGAGTTACATCTGATGAAGAGTCAGGACAAACTATAATTAAAGGAATGGGAGAATTACACTTAGATATTATCGTAGATAGAATGAAAAGAGAGTTTAAAGTAGAAGCTAATATAGGAGCACCTCAAGTTGCTTATCGTGAAACGATATTAAAATCATCTAGTAATACTTATATACATAAAAAACAAAGCGGTGGAGCTGGACAATTTGCAAAAGTTGAACTTACTGTTGAACCTCTACCTCCAGGAAAAGGAAGAGAAATTGAAAACAAAATTAAAGGTGGGGCAATCCCAAAAGAATTTATTCCAGGTGTTGAAAAAGGTATTGAAAGTATTGCAGATAGTGGAATCCTAGCTGGATTTCCTTTAATTGATTATAAAGTTACAATAGTCGATGGTCTTCACCACGATGTAGATTCTAGTGTCTTAGCATTTGAAATAGCTTCAAGATATTGTTTTAAAGAAGCTTGCACTAAAGCCGCCCTTAAACTACTTGAACCAATGATGAGAGTAGAAGTTATTACACCTGAAGATTATATGGGTGATGTAATAGGTGACTTAAGTAGTCGTAGAGGTCAAGTTTCTGAAACAAACAAAAGAGGTAATGCAACAGTTATAAGCGCTATGGTTCCGTTAGCTAATATGTTTGGTTATATAAATAATCTTAGATCAATGTCACAAGGAAGGGCCCAATATTCTATGTTTTTTGATCACTATGAAAAAGTACCTCAAAATGTTCAAGACGAAGTAACAAAAAAATTGGCATAATTATATGGATAAACAAAATATTAGAATACACCTTAGAGCTTACGACAACAAAATTTTAGATTTATCAACTATTGAAATAGTTAATACTGCTAAAAGAACTGGTGCACAAGTAAGAGGCCCTATACCACTTCCTACAAAAAAAGAGATTTTTACAGTTTTAAGATCTCCTCATATTGATAAAAAAAGTCGTGAACAATTTGAAACAAGAACACACAAAAGAATGATAGACATTTTAGAACCAACTCCTCAGACAGTAGAAGCATTAATGAAATTAGATTTAGCTTCAGGAGTAGATATTGAAATTAAACTTTAGATTAAAATTATGAGTATTGGATTAATAGGAAAAAAACTAGGAATGACGAGAGAATTTTTTGATTCAGGTATATCAGTTCCTGTCACAGTACTATCTATTGAAAAAGGAAGAATTTTAGATGTAATCACCAAAGAGAAGAGAGGCTACAATGCTGTGAGAGTAGGATTTGGCAAAATTAAAAGTTCAAAATTAACAAAACAAATGAAAGGTCTTTTTGCAAAAAAAGGCACAGAACCTAAAAAAATATTAAGAGAATTTAGAGTTGATAATGTTGAGGATTATAAAGAAGGAAATGAAATAGGTTTAGAGCTGTTTAAAGATCAAAAATTTGTTGATGTTACATCAAAAACTATTGGTAAAGGTTTTGCTGGAGTTATGAAAAGACATAATTTTTCAGGAATGAGAGCATCTCATGGTGTTTCTGTATCACATAGAGCTCATGGTTCTACAGGGCAAAATCAAGATCCTGGAAAAGTTTTTAAGGGAAAAAAAATGGCTGGTCATATGGGTGATAAATTTAGAACTATACAAAATTTAGAAATAATAAAATCGGATTTAGAAAATAATCTCATTTTTATAAAAGGATCGGTCCCTGGATCAAAAAATTCTGTTGTGTTAATACAAAAAAATATAAAAGATATTAACAGAACAACTGTAGCCGAAAAAAATAAAAAAATTATGAGCGAAACTTCTAAGGAAACTTTGTCAAAAAAAGATAAAAAAATAACCAAACCAGAAACTAAGAAACAAGAGGTTAAAAAATAATAATGAAGCTAAAAGTTATAGATATTGAAGGTAAAAAAAATGATGATATTGAAGTATCAGAAAAAGTATTTTTACTGAAACCAAATCCAATTTTAATCCAATCTCTTGTTGATTGGCAACTTAACCACTTTAAACCTCGTACTGCAAAAACTAAACAAAGAGGTGAAATTACAGGATCAACTTCAAAAATTTATGCACAAAAAGGCACTGGAGGAGCAAGACACAGCAGTAGAAAAGCACCATTATTTGTTGGTGGTGGTGTAGCTCATGGACCTAAAGGTGCAGTATATAAAATTAATAAATTAAATAAAAAGGTTAGAAAAATTGGTTTACTACACGCTTTATCACAAAAAAACTTAATGAAATCAGTTCATATAGTTGCAGATTTTAAAAAGGAAATCAAAAAAACTAAAGAATTTAATAATTTTTTAAAAAAAAATAAATTAAAAAATTCTGTAATAATTTCTGACAAAGAATCAAAAAATATGATCATAAAATCTGCACGTAACATTCCAAATATAAAGATTATAGATCAAGGTGGAGCAAATGTTTATGATATTTTAAAATATAAAAATGTTGTATTTACCACATCATCAATTAAACAATTTGAAGACAGGATAAGTAAATGAAAAAATTTCATTATCTAGATACTATTATAACACCAAATGTTACAGAAAAATCTACTTCACTATCAGAATTTAATAAGTTTGTTTTCAAAGTACACCAATCTGCTAGTAAAAATTCTATTAAAAAAAGTATTGAAAAAATTTTTAAAGTTAATGTGACAAAAATCAATACCATTAATTTAAAAGGTAAAACAAAAATAATTAAAAATAAAAAAACTAAAAAACCAGATTATAAAAAAGCAATAATAACATTAAAAAAAGGTCAAAGTATTGATCTTTCAACAGGTATATAATTTATGGCATTAAAAGTTTTTAAATCCTATACAAAGTCGATGAGAGGAACAGTTTTAGTTGATAAAAAAGATCTTTGGAAGGGCAAACCTTTTAAAAAATTAACAATAGGAAAAAAATCTTCTGGTGGTAGAAATAATCTTGGTAGAATTACATCCCGACGAAGAGGTGCTGGCCATAAAAATAATTATAGAATTATAGACTTTTATAGAAAAAAAGATGACATTAATGCAAAAGTTGAAAGAATTGAATACGATCCAAATAGATCAGCTTATGTGGCTTTAATAAAATATGATGACAATATTCACAATTATATTCTTGCTCCAAATAAAATCAAAGTTGGAGATATAGTAGTATCTGGGAGAAACAAAGAGTTAAAAATTGGAAATTGTATGCCAATAGGAGATATTCCTCCTGGAACTAGCATTCATAATATAGAATTAAATCCAAAAGGTGGAGGTAAACTTGCTAGATCAGCTGGTTCATCTGCACAAATATCAGGTGTCGATAACAATTATTGTATAGTAAAGTTAGGTTCAGGTGAGGTTAGAAAAATTTTAAACACAGCTAGAGCTACTATAGGCACAGTGTCTAATGCTGATCATCAAAATTTAAAAATTGGAAAAGCTGGAAGAAATAGATGGCTAGGAAAAAGACCATCCGTTCGTGGCGTTGCAATGAATCCAGTTGACCATCCACATGGTGGTGGTGAAGGTAAAACTTCAGGTGGAAGACATCCAGTTTCACCATGGGGACAAGCAGCTAAAGGTTTAAAAACTAGAAATAATAAAAGAACTAATAAATTTATAATATCACGAAAGAAAAAAAGGAAATAATTTATGTCTAGATCAGTTTGGAAAGGACCATTTGTAGACCCTAGCTTGCTTAAAAAAGTTGAAAAAATTAAAGGTCAAACTAATCCTACTCCAATAAAAACTTGGTCAAGAAAATCAACAATTATTCCAGAATTTGTTGGTATTAGTTTTTTAATTTATAATGGAAAAAAATTTATTCCAATTAAAATATCAGATGAAATGGTAGGTCATAAATTAGGAGAATTTTCTCCTACTAGAACTTTTAATGGACATACTCCAGCAGATAAAAAGGCAGCACAATCTGCCCCTTCTGACAAATCTAAAACGGGATCAGCAAATGCAAAAAAGTAAAAATTCAGTAAAAGCTATAAATAAAAATATTAGATCAAGTCCAAGAAAAATTAATATTTTATTAAAGGGTATAAGAGGCAAAAAAGCTGATGTGGTGATCAGAGATTTATCTTTTGCTAGACAACGTATAGCATTAGATATTAAAAAAACTGTTCAGTCAGCAGTAGCAAATGCAGAAAATAATAATCAATATGATATAGACAAACTATATATTAAAGAAGCTTATGTAGGAAAAACTTTAGTATTAAAAAGATTTAGACCAAGAGCAAAAGGAAGAGCTTCAGGTATTAAAAAACCATACTCAAACTTAACAATTATATTAACTGAACAAACTAATAAGAAAGAAGATTTACATGGGACAAAAAGTTAATCCAATAGGATTAAGAGTAGGTATTAACAGAGGATGGGAATCAGTTTGGTTTGCTAAAAAATCAGAATACGGAAAACTTTTAATAGAAGATTTTAAAATAAGGAAATATATTAAAAAAAATGTTGTTAATTCGGGTGTAGCTCAAGTAATGATAGAGAGAACTTCAAAAAAATGTATTGTATCAATTTATACTTCACGTCCAGGTTTTGTAATTGGTAAAAAAGGATCTGATGTTGAGAAGATAAAAAATAATGTTTCTAAAATCACAAAAAGTGAAGTTAGTTTAAATATCAAAGAAATTAAAAAACCTGAATTAAATGCTTATCTAGTTGGTGAAAATATTTCACAACAGTTAGTTAAAAGAATTGCTTACAGAAAAACTATGAAAAGAGCTATTCAATCAGCGTTAAGATTGGGTGCCAAAGGAATTAGGGTGAGTTTAAGTGGAAGATTGGCTGGAAATGAAATAGCAAGAACTGAATGGTTAAGAGAAGGTAGTGTTCCTCTACATACTTTTAGAGCAAATGTTGATTATGCAGAAGTTGAAGCATTAACTACTTACGGTATCATTGGAATAAAAGTATGGATATATAAAGGTGAAATTTTATCAACTAAGTTAACAAAAGAATCAAAGGAAAAAACAAATGCTACAACCAACAAGAACAAAATATAGAAAGGCCCACAAAGGTCGAATACATGGCAGAGCAAGTCGTGGACATATGTTAAATTATGGAACTTATGGATTAAAAGCCATGGAACCAGAAAGGATTATTTCAAAACAAATTGAGGCTGCTAGAGTAGCTTTAACACGTTACATGAAAAGAACTGGTAAAGTTTGGTTAAGAATATTTCCAAATATACCTGTTTCAAAAAAACCCGTAGAAGTTAGAATGGGAAAAGGTAAAGGCGCCCCAGAATACTGGGTATGCCGAGTTAAACCTGGCAGAATTATTTTTGAGGTAGATGGGGTAGATGAAGAAACTGCAAAAATTGCACTATATAAAGCTTCAGCAAAACTACCAATTAAAACAAAATTTATTAAAAGATTTTAAATATGAAAAATAAAGAAATTGATAAATTAAGTAATGATGAAATGTTAACTAAATTAAATAAACTTAAAAAAGATTTATTTAATATGAGATTTAAAAGAACAAACGGACCACTTGAAGATACATCAAAATTTTCAGTAATTAGAAAAGATATTGCAAGAATTTTAACTAAAAAAAATAAAAAAACTAAAAATGAGTAAAAAACAATTAAACGGAAAAGTAATAAAAGATCAAAACGACAAAACTGTTGTCGTGTTAGTTAAAAGGAGGTATTCACATCCTTTTTTTGGTAAAGTTATTACTAGTTCTAAGAAATATCATGCTCATGATGAGAATAATAAATTTAAAAATGGTGATACTGTTAAAATAATTGAGTCAAAACCCTATTCTAAAAAGAAAAAATGGAAGGTAATGAATAAATAAATGATACAAGTGCAAACTGAATTGAGGGTAGCAGATAATACAGGAGCTAAAATAGTTGAATGTATTAAAGTGTTAGGTGGATCTAAGCGTAGATACGCAAGTATAGGAGATATTATCGTTGTAAGTGTAAAAGACGCAATACCTAATGGTAAAGTTAAAAAAGGTACAGTGCACAAAGCTATAGTAGTAAGAACAAAATATTCAGTTCAAAGAAATGACGGAAGTAAAGTAAAGTTTGATAATAATGCAGCAGTATTAATTGATGAAAAAGGAGAACCAATTGGAACAAGAATATTTGGACCTGTTACAAGAGAATTACGAATCAAAGGTCAAACCAAAATTATATCATTAGCTCCGGAGGTACTGTAATTATGATAAAAAAAGGAAATCAAGTAAAAGTTATATGCGGTAAAGATAAAGGAAAAACAGGTGAAGTTATTGAAATATTCAGATCAATAGATAAAGTAAAAATTAAAGGAATTAATATTATTAAAAAACATGTAAAAACTACTAAAGAAAAAAAAGGTGGAATTATTTCTAAAGAAAATTTTATACATATATCTAATTTAAAACTTTTAAATGACGATAAAAAAAAAGAAACTAAGAGTAAATAAAAATGATACCTAGATTAAAAGAGACATATAACAAAAAGATTATAGATGATTTGAAAAAAGAGTTTTCTTTGAAAAATAAACATCAAGTCCCGAAAATGAATAAAGTTGTTTTAAATATGGGCCTAGGATTAGATGGTAATGAAAAAAAAAAAATTGATAATTGTATTGATGATATGGCTTTAATAAGTGGTCAAAAACCTATTATTACAAAGTTTAGGAAATCAATCGCAAACTTTAAAACAAGAAAAGGCACTTCCGCTGGTGTAAAAGTTACTTTAAGAAATAATAAAATGTATGAATTTATTGATAGATTAGTAAATATCGCTTTACCAAGAATTAAAGATTTTGAAGGCTTAAGTGTTAAAGGTTTTGACAAATTTGGCAATTATTCCTTTGGTATAAAAGAACATATAATATTTCCTGAAATTAACTTTGATAAAGTTGACAGAATAAGAGGTATGGATATAACTTTAGTTACAAGTGGTAATAACAAAAAAGCTACTTTTTCTTTACTAAAATTGTTAAATTTTCCATTTGATAAAAATGAAAAAATGAAAGGATTAAATTAATTTTTATGGCCAAAACAAGTGCAGTAGAAAGAAATTTGAAAAGAATTAGACTAGTAAAAAAGTTTAAAAAAAAAAGAGAAAGTTTAAAAAAAATAATTAAAAATAAAAAATTACCATTAGAAGAACGCTTTGAAGCTCAGTTAAAATTGGCAAAAATTCCAAGAAATTCGGCAAAAACACGTATAAGAAATAGATGTGAAATAACCGGAAGACCACACGGTTTTTATAGAAAACTTAGAATATCAAGAATTGCTCTCAGAGAATTAGCTGCTATGGGAAGAATTCCTGGAATGACTAAGTCAAGTTGGTAAATATAATGGAGGACAAATGAGTTTAGCAGATCCAATAGGTGACATGATAACAAGAATACGTAATGCTCAAATGCGATCATTATTTAAAGTAAAAGTTCCAAGCTCTAAGTTTAGAGCTAAAATATTGGACGTTTTATTGCAAGAAGGTTACATCTCTAATTACACTATATTATCTGATGAAAAAAATAAAAATTCATTTTTAGTTGACCTTAAGTATTTTAAAGGCACCCCTGTAATAAAAGAAATTAAAAGAGTATCTAAACCAGGTAGGCGAATTTATGCAAAAGCAACTAGTATACCTAAAATTCAAAATGGTTTAGGCATAGCTATTGTATCTACATCAAAGGGGATAATGTCAGATACAGATGCTAGAGTTAAAAATATTGGTGGCGAAATTATATGTAGGGTGTTTTAATTATTATGTCAAAACTTGGAAAAAAACCTATTGAAATACCTGCAGATACTAAAGTTAAAGTTGAAAGTGGAAAATTACTTTTAACAGGACCTAAAGGTTCAAAAGAATTAACTATTAATGATAAAATATTTAGTGCCATAATATCTGAAAATAATAGTTTAGTTATTAAACTTCTTAAAAAAAACGAAACATCAAAAATAATGTGGGGAACAACAAGAAGTATAATACAAAGTGCAATTACAGGTGTAGCAATAGGTCATGAAAAAATTCTAGAATTAACAGGTGTTGGCTTTAGAGCTATGCTTAAAGGTGATATCCTTAATCTACAACTCGGATTTAGCCATGACACTACATATAAAATACCTTCTGGAGTGAAAATTATAGTAGAAAAAAGCACAGTAATTAAAATTACTTCAATAGATAAGGAATTAGTTGGAAAAGTTGCCTCAGAAATTAAAATGTTAAAACCCGTTGAACCATATAAAGGCAAAGGGATTAAAGAAAAAGGTCAATACGTTTTAAGAAAAGAAGGTAAAAAGAAATAAAATGATTAATACAAATACAAGAGCAAAAAGAATTAGAAAAAAGCTAAAAAAAGTCAATACTGAAAGATTTAGGTTATCAGTTTTTAAATCTTCCAAAAATATATCGGCCCAAATAATTGATGATAAAAATAGCAAAACAATTGTTTCAGCAACATCATTATCAAAAAAATCTACTGGAAAAAATAAAAAAGATAATTTTTTATTAGTCGCTGAAAACTTAGCAAAAAAAGCAATCGACAAAAATATTACAAAAGTATATTTTGACAGAGGAAGTTATAAATATCACGGTACAATCAAAACATTTGCTGAAGCCTTAAGAAAGGGAGGTTTAGTTTTTTAATTATAATTATGGAAAAAATGGATTTTAAAGAAAAACTGGTATCAATTAATAGAATTACTAAAGTCGTTAAAGGTGGAAGAAGATTTACTTTTTCAGCTTTAGTTGTTTGTGGTAATTATGCTGGCTCAGTTGGAGTAGGTTATGCTAAAGCAAAACAAGTTCCTGATGCTATAAAAAAAGCTACACTTTCAGCAAAAAATAATTTAATTAAAATACCTTTAAGAGAAGGAAGAACTCTTCATCACGATATAATAGCTAAAGATGGAGCTGGTAAAGTTTTATTACGTGCGGCCCCATCTGGAACAGGAATTATTGCTGGTGGACCAATAAGAGCAACATGCGAAGTTGTAGGCATTAAAGATATTGTCGCAAAATCTATGGGATCCTCAAATCCTATTAATGTTTTAAGAGCTTGTATTAAAGGTTTAAAAAACCAAAAATCTCCCAAATATATTGCTAATTTAAGAGGCAAAACTATTTCTGAAGTTACTAAAAAAAGCAATAACTAAAAAATGAAACTAAACTCACTTAAATCTAATAGAAAGCAAAACGTAAAACGTTTGGGTAGAGGCATAGGATCTGGTAAAGGCAAGACATCTGGAAGAGGGCACAAAGGGCAAAAATCTAGATCTGGTGTTGCAATTAAAAGTTTCGAAGGTGGCCAAATGCCGTTATATAGAAGGTTACCTAAAAGAGGTTTTAAATCAATTAAAGTAAATGACTTAGCTTATATAAACTTATCAAAATTGCAAATTGCAATTAATAATAAAAAAATCTTACCTAATAGTAAAATAAACTTAAAAAGTCTTCAAAAAATAAAATTAATTAATAACAAGTATAAAAAATTAAAACTTCTCGGTACTGGTGAAATAAAAGAAAAAATAGATTTTGAAATTAATTTTGTATCTAATTCAGCAAAAGAAAAAATTGAAAAATCTGGTGGAAAAATTACATTGATAAAATAAATGGCTAGCGATTTAAAAAATAGAATTATTTTCACAATACTAGTTCTTTCTGTTTATAGGCTAGGCACTTACATTCCTTTACCTGGAATAGATCCCATGGCCCTACAATCAATGATGGATTCCAACCAAAAAGGTCTTTTAGGAATGTTCAACATTTTTTCAGGTGGCGCAGTTAGTAGAATGGCTTTATTTGCACTTGGGATAATGCCATATATTTCATCTTCTATAATTATTCAACTCCTTACAGGTGTTTCTGAAACTTTTAAAAATTTAAAAAACCAGGGTGAGATGGGTAGAAAAAAAATTACTCAATACACAAGATATGGGACAGTATTACTTGCAACTATTCAAGGATATGGTGTTTCAGTAGGTTTAGAAAATTCAGGTACTATAGTTACAGATCCAGGTTTTTATTTTAAACTTACTACAGTAATTTCACTTGTTGCAGGAACTATTTTTTTAATGTGGCTTGGTGAACAAATTACACAAAGAGGAATAGGTAATGGTATATCCTTAATAATTTTTTCAGGAATAGTAGCAGAAATTCCTAGAGCATTAGCATCAACATTTGAACTTGGCAGAACTGGGGCTTTGTCAGCTTCTTTAATTATGTTTATATTTGTTTTAGTAATCTTAACGGTTGTATTTATTGTATTTATCGAAAGAGCCTTAAGAAAAATTTTAATTAATTATCCAAAAAGACAAATGGGAACAAAAGTTTATGGCGGTGAATCTTCTCACTTACCATTAAAAATAAATACTGCAGGTGTTATACCAGCAATTTTTGCTTCAGCTTTATTACTTCTTCCAATGACTTTTTCAAATTTTGGTTTTACAGATAGCGAAGCAGCAATAAATATATCTTCTTTATTTTCTCAAGGTAAACCATTGTATATGCTTCTTTATGCTTCAGGAATTATATTTTTCTCTTTTTTTTATACTTCGATAGTATTTAACCCAAAGGAAACAGCAGAAAATTTAAGAAAACATGGTGGATATGTTCCTGGTGTAAGGCCGGGTGAAAGAACTGCATATTTTATAGAAAATATATTAGTTCGATTAACTACTATAGGCTCACTTTATCTTACTACAGTTTGTTTGATGCCTGAATTTCTTATATCAAAATTTCCAATTCCCTTTTATTTAGGTGGTACTTCCATATTAATTGTTGTTGTTGTAGCAATGGATACAGTGTCGCAATTACAAACAAGATTAATGAGTCAGCAGTATGAATCGTTAATCAAAAAAACTAAATTTGGAAAATAAAAGTGAATATCATATTGTTTGGACCTCCTGGTGCTGGTAAAGGAACACAAGCCATTCAAATAGCAAAAAAATTCAATTTACATAAAATTTCAACTGGAGATATGTTAAGAGATGAAATTAAAAACAATACTGATCTCGGGATTAAAATTAAATCTAGAATGGATGGTGGTAATTTAGTATCTGATGAGATTATTATGAATTTAGTTAATAATATCCTTGGTAACAAAAAATATTCTAATAGTTTAATCTTTGATGGTTGCCCTAGAAATCTAATACAAGCTGAAGAGCTAGATAGCTTGTTAATAAAATATAATCAAAAAATATCTCTAGTCTTTAATATAGATGTTAATAAAGATATTGTTATAAAACGAATTTTAGGTAGAATTATTTGCACTAATTGTGGACTCACATTTAATAAAATGTTGGAACCTGCAAGTATTGACAATCACGAATGTGATAAAAAATATCTTAAAAAACGATCTGATGATAACGAGAAAGTTATAGCCAGTAGATTTGAAACTTATGTAGCCCAAACATTACCTTTGCTCCAATATTACACAAATCAAAAAATTCTTAAAAAAATCGATGGAACTGGTCAAATTTGCGAAATAAATGCTAAAATAGCTAGTATAATGGCCTCTTTAGAGACTTGACATTTTAAGTTGTACTCATATAAATAGCGTTTTTATATATCAGTTTTCAATAAAATTATGGCTCGTATAGCTGGCGTAAACATTCCTCAAAACAAAGTAGTTCATGTTGCTTTAACCTATATACATGGAATAGGAAAAAAATATTCTAACGATATATGTTCAAAACTAAACATACAAAAAAATAAGAGAACAAATAGTTTAACTGATGATGAAGTTTTAAAAATTAGAGAATTTATTGACGCTAATTTTAAAGTTGAAGGAGACCTGCGAAGACAAGTTTCTTTAAATATAAAAAGATTAATAGATCTAGCTACTTACAGAGGTTCGAGGCATAAAAAAAAATTACCAGTAAGAGGACAAAGAACTCATTGCAATGCTCGCACAAGAAAAGGTAAAGCAGTAGCTATAGCAGGAAAAAAATTAACTCCATTAAAAAAATAACCATATGAATAACACTGAAGTTAAAGCCAAAGGTAAAGATAAAAAAAACGAAAAAACTGATAAAACGGATAAAACTGATAAAATCAAAAAAGTTAAATCTACAAAGAAAAAAATTAAAAAAAATATTACATCAGGAATAGCTTTTGTTAACGCAACGTTTAACAATACAATAGTAAGTATAGCAGATGATAGTGGTAATATTATAGCTTGGGCCTCAGCTGGTTCCAAAGGATTTAAAGGTTCTAGAAAATCAACTCCTTATGCTGCGCAAATTGCTGCAGATTCTGCTGCTACTAAAGCTCAAGAGCATGGGCTTAAAGTTTTAACTGTAAAACTTAAAGGACCAGGCTCAGGAAGAGAGACTGCCTTAAGAGCCTTACAGTCTAGAGGATTTAAAATTCTTTCTATTAAGGATACAACACCAATGCCACATAATGGCGCAAGACCACCAAAAAAAAGAAGGGTATAAAAAAATGGAAAATAATAATGTAGTACAAAATTGGAAAGCTCTAATTAAACCTAGCAAACTTCAATTAGAAACTAATGAAAACAAAACTATTACTAAATTAACGGCCGAACCTTTAGAAAAAGGATACGCTTTGACTATCGGAAACTCTTTAAGAAGAATTTTACTATCATCAATACAAGGTTCTGCTATTACAGCTATACAAATAGATGGTGTCTTACATGAATTTTCTTCCATAAAAGGTGTTAGAGAAGATGTTACAGACATAGTGTTAAATGTTAAATCTTTATCATTAAAAGTTATGTCCAAGGAACAAAAAAAATTAATCTTAGATGTAAAAGGACCAGGTGAAATTAAAGCTAAAGATATCCAACCAAATTCTGATGTAAAAATATTAAATCCCGATTTAGTTCTATGCCATTTAGATGAAAATACAAAATTTCATATGGAGCTAATAGCAACTAACGGTAAAGGTTATAATCCTGCAGAAAAAAATAAACAAGACGATGCACCTTTAGGTTTGATAGCTATAGATTCATTGTTTTCTCCTGTTAAAAAAGTTTCTTACACTGTAGAGAATGCTAGAGAAGGTAAAGCGTTAGATTATGATAAATTAGTAATGAATATTGAAACAAATGGTTCATTACCTGCAGAAGATGCCGTAGCTTATGCAGCAAGGATTTTTCAAGATCAACTATCTATGTTTGTAAATTTTGACGAACCTGCTGAAGTTGAAAAAGTTTCTCCATCTACAGAGCTAGTATTTAATAAAAACTTGTTAAGAAAAGTTGATGAATTAGAGCTTTCTGTCAGATCAATGAACTGTTTAAAAAATGACAATATTATTTACATTGGGGATTTAGTTCAAAAAACAGAACCAGAAATGCTCAGAACCCCAAATTTTGGAAGAAAATCTCTTAATGAAATTAAAGAAGTTTTGAATTCCATGTCACTGTTTCTAGGAATGGAAGTCCCAAACTGGCCACCTGAAAATATTTCTGAATTATCTAAAAAACTTGAGGAAAACATATAATAATTCATGAGACATAAATTAGAACATAGAAAGCTTAATAGAACTTCAGAGCACAGAAAAGCTTTATTTAAAAATATGCTTAATTCTTTGATTAAATATGAGCAAATTACCACTACAGTTCCTAAAGCTAAAGAGTTAAAACCACAAATGGATAAAGTTATCACATTGAGCAAAAGGAAAAATCTTCAATCTAAAAAATATCTTTATACTCAATTACAATCAAAACAATCTGTTCAAAAATTATCAAAAACTTTATCCCAAAGATATGAAAAACGAAACGGTGGGTACTGTAGAATTATCAGGGCAGGATTTAGGTATGGAGACAATGCACCAATGGCAGTTATAGAACTTGTAGACAGAGATTTAAAAGCCAAAAAAGTTGATATAAAAATAAAAAATGAAGATAAAGAACAAAGTAAAGATATAAATCCTGGTCTTAAAGACGCTAAAAAAGATACAAAATCCAATAAATAACTATAACTATTATTAGAGTGTAATAATTCTATTGCCAAGATAAATATTTTTATGAAAAAAAATTTTGTTGTAACAGAAGAATATATTAATTCTCGATTAGACAGATGGTTTAGACGTAATATTTTTGATTTACCTCAATCACTACTAGAAAAAAGTATTAGAAAAGGTAACATAAAAGTTAATAAAAAAAAAAAAAATAGCTCTTACAAACTTGCACTTAATGATAGCATTACAATTTATGACTTTAATGCAGTTCCCAACAAACATAAAAAAAAAAGCACCCCTTATAAGGCAACCAAAAAAGATATCTCATCTTCATCAGAAATATTTATTGAAGATAATGAAAATTTTGTTGTAATTAATAAACCTGCTGGTGTAGCTGTTCAATCAGGAACAAAGTCAAAAAGAAATATTTTGGATATTCTAAAATCTACAGACGAGTTTTCTAATTACAAGCCATATACAGTACATAGAATCGACAAAGAAACTACAGGATTACTTATAGTTGCAAAAAATAGAAAATATGCTCAATTATTTACTTCTCTATTTAGAATTAGAAAAATTCACAAAGTTTATTTAGCAATAGTTTTGGGAAGTTTTTTAAAAAAAAGTGGAACTATTAAAGATGATTTATTTCATTATGAAGGAAAAATTAAAGTTACAACAAAGGCAATAACACACTTTACTGTAATAGATTCTTCAAGTAATTATTCATTGATAAAACTTAGTCCTGAGACTGGTAGAAAACACCAACTTCGTAAACATTTATTAATGCATGGTAATCCCATACTAGGTGACACCAAATATAGAATAACTAATAAACATAAATCGCAAAATGCTAAACTTATGTTACATGCTTATAAAATTAATTTTTCTATAAATAATTTAAAATATAACTTTACTGCTGAACTTCCCGATGTATTTAAACAATTTATCAAAGAAAAATATCTAAAAATTTCTTAATAATTATTGTATTAATATTTTTAAAATCTTTAATTCCAACGCTTTTTAATGATGTAATTTTCTTATTATTCAATCCACATGGCACAATTGATTTATATTTTGATAAGTCATTAGATATATTTAATGCAAACCCATGATATGCTACCCATTTTTTAACTTTAATTCCAATTGCTGCTATTTTATAATTTTCTTTATTTATATTTACCCAAATACCTATATTTTTTCTATCTGCATGTGATATTACATTATATTCTTTGAGAATGTTAATAATGCAATTTTCTATATTATTTATTAATTTTCGAATATTTCGACTTCTCTTATTTAAATCTAGAACAAAGTAAATTACCTTTTGACCTTTTCCATGGTATGTATGCTTACCACCTCTATTTGTTTTTATAACATTAATTTTTTTATCAATTACATCTTCATTCTTAGAGCTAGATCCTGCTGTATAAACATTTTTATGTTCCAGTATCCACAGTAATTCTTTTCTTCTACCACTAAAAACATCTATTACTCGCTGTTCGAGTATTTGCATTGATTTACTATAATCAACCGGTTTTGTACTGTTTTTAACTTCTATATTCATTTAAGTTGTGGTTTTAAAAAAAATAAACTATTAGTCTCATCAATAAAACAATTATTTATATGACTTTAACAAAAGAAATCACAGATAAAAAAGTAAATTTTGACTTTAATAAAGAGCTTATTAATATTTTTAATACTAAAATTAAAGACAATGACACAGATTTTCTAAAAAAAAATTTAAAAGAATTGCATCCAGCAGACTCAGCTGATATTATTGAAAATCTCACATCAGAAAATAGATCAAAACTTATTGAATTAGAAGGATTTAATTTAGACCCTGAAATCTTTATCGAATTAAACGAATCTATTCAAACAGATATTTTTATTATTTTATCTGTAGATTCTATTGTCAATATTTTAAAAAGATTAGAATCTGATAATGCCCTTAAAATTCTGGAAAATTTAGATGAAAACAAAAAAAATACTGTTTTGCTTCAACTCCCCCCTAAAGATAGATTTTTATTACAAGAAGGTCTTAGCTATCCACCTGATAGTGCTGCACGTATCATGCAGAGAGAATTTGCTGCTATTCCAAATAATTGGTCAGTAGGACAAACCATTGACTATTTAAGAGAAAACAAAGATCTCCCTGAGGAATTTTTAGAAATATTTATTATAGATAGTAATTTTAAACCAATTGGTACAGTCCAATCTTCTAAAGTGCTAAGAACCTCAAGAGAATCTAAAATGGAATCTATTATGAATGTAACACAAGTTCTAATTCCAGTTAATATGGATAAAGAGGAGGTTGGACATACTTTTGAAAATTATAATCTCGTCTCAGCTGGTGTTGTCGATAAAAACAATAAATTAGTTGGTATGATTACAGGTGATGATGTTTTCACAGTATTAAAAGAAGAAGCAGAAGAAGATGTTTTAAGACTTGCGGGTGTTGGAAATGAAGAAATTACAGATAGTATTTTTCAAAAAACAAAAAGAAGATTTAATTGGCTTTTATTAAATTTATTTACAGCTTTACTTGCTACATGGGTAATTAGTAAATTTGGTGCATCTATCGAGCAAATGGTAGCGCTTGCTTTTTTAATGCCCATAGTTGCTTCTATGGGTGGTAATGCAGGTATGCAAACTTTAGCAGTTACAATTAGATCTTTAGCTACCAAAGAGTTGTCATCTGGCAATTTTACTAATGTAGTTACAAAAGAATTTTTTATTGGAATATTAAATGGAATAATTTTTGCAATAATTACATCAGCAATTGTTCAGCTTTGGTTTAGAGAAATTAATCTATCTATTTTAATTGGAGCTTCAATGGTTTTAAACATGATTGCAGCAGGATTATTTGGTATATTAGTACCAGTTTCACTAAAAAAATTTAATATAGACCCAGCAATTGCATCAAGTGTTTTTGTCACAACAATAACAGATGTATTAGGTTTTTTGACTTTCTTGGGTCTTGGTTCATTTTTTTTCTATGGCTAAATGTTATCTATCAATCTAACATTTCCTAAATAATATGCTATAAATAATCTATATTCCTTTTTATTTGAATTTTCATCTAATAGCTTTTTTACATTTAGTAATTCAATATAATCAATTTTATTAGCACCAAGTTTTATAATTTTCTTTTTAATATATTTTAAATGGGTTTTTTTTCCATTATTAAAAAATAATTTATTTTTTAATATAAAATCATATATACTAGAACCAATTAACCGTTGCTTTGAAGTTAAATTTAAATTTCTTGATGAAAGAGCAAGCCCATCTTTTTCCCTTATTGTTTTACAATTAATAATCTTTAAATTTTTGTATCTATTTTTAAAAAATCTTTTAATTATTACTAGTTGTTGCATATCCTTTTCACCAAAAAAAACCTTTTTTGGTTTTATTATTTTAACAAAATTATTTACCACATCAACAACAGCTTCGAAGTGTCCTGGACGAAACTGTCCACATAGTTTATTTTTAAAAGAACTTATTTTTATATTAATATTATGCCCATTTGGATAAACTTCTTTAGCTTTCGGCATATAAAGATAATCTACCTTTAGTTTTTTTAATTTTTTAATATCTTTTTTTAGAAATTTTGGATATTTTTTAAAGTCTTCTTTATTGTTAAACTGAGGTTTATTTACAAATATTGATACTATTGTTTTTTTACATAATTCATTAGATCTACTTATTAATGACAAATGTCCTGCATGAATAGCACCCATAGTAGGTACAAATCCTAAATTTCTTTCATTATTTATTAATTTACTTAGTTTATTTTTATCTAAAATTATTTTCATTTGTAAAATTCTAGTATTATATGTAAAAGAAACAAATGATTAAACAGGCTATTATACCATTAGCAGGTCTAGGAACACGACTATTACCTTTAACAAGTGTGATCCCAAAAGAATTATTACCAATAAATGGAAAACCAGGATTTGAGTATATTTTAGACGAATGTATTGAAGCTGGTATTAATGATATTATTTTTATTATTTCTAAAAAAAAAGAAATAATTAAAAAGTATTTTTATAATGATGCT
>Ga0114997_10000460_pt1 | contig 33097 bp, 54 predicted proteins | sample ArcticOcean_MG_C_2_FD_87045 | JGI IMG/M metagenome (GOLD analysis project Ga0114997, IMG submission 87045) | Marine microbial communities from western Arctic Ocean - ArcticOcean_MG_CB4_136 | ecosystem: Environmental > Aquatic > Marine > Oceanic | place: Arctic Ocean: Canada Basin | collected... | reverse complement strand
CTAAATTTTTAGACGGTAGTTTCAGCAGTTCCGGAAACTCAAAATACAACGTAATAGTACGAAGAGAGGGCGAAGTTATTTATCAAGAAGACGACTTGACCGGATCTTCTAGTATTATTGGATTAAATTTACAACCCGGATCTCATACTATTGAAGTTGGAGGAGTAGCGGCTGCAACTTATACTGCTGAATTAAAAGTGACGGCATTATACTCAGGAAGAGACGCAATATTGACTTGGAAAGCTACCGGAAGCACTTTTTCATCAGAAAAGTTTTCAATAAAAGACAATTTACCTGATATGAAAATATTGGATTTTTTGACTGGAATATTTAAAATGTTTAATTTGACAGCTTTTATTGATGACGATGGAATTACTCAAATACGAACTTTAGACTCTTTTTATGCAGGCTCTACTTTAAAACCTGTTTCATATTATGATATTGGAAAACATATTGATACTACAAAAAGCGAAATAAATACAACGATACCTTTTAATCAAATAGAATTAAAATACGAAGGCACTAAAAACTTTTTTGCAGATGATCACGAAGAAAGGTTTGGAGTTCCTTGGGGAGGAATAAAATACAAAGATTCTAAATTTGACGGTAAAAAGTTTGAAATTAAAGTTCCGTTTGAGCATTTTAAATTTGAGAAACTTGTTAATCAATACGACTCAAGCTCTACAAGTATACAATGGGGATGGGCAGCTAATAAAGACGAAAAGCCAACAGTTGGAAAGCCTTTATTATTTTATCCGATTAAAGCAACTAATGTTACTACAGGATTTCAAACCCCCACTTCAATTAGTTTTATTGGAGCTTCAGGACACGAAGAGTTAACGACATATTATATTCCAAGCAATTCAATAAAATTAGACGCCTCTAAAACATTAAACTTTTCAGCAGAAATTAATGAATATAGTTTGAGACCTTTTAATGATACTTTATTTAATGATTATTATAAGACTTATATTCAAGACGTTTTCAAAGTAGAAAGACGATTAACAAAGTTAGACGCTTTTATTCCATTAGCAATTATTACAAAACTCCAATTATTTGACAGGTTAATTATATCAGACAAAGTATATAAAATAAATAAAATCACTACTAATTTTGAAAATCTTAAATCTCAATTAGAATTAATAAACGTATTTGACGAAAGAAAAGAAATAGCAAATTTATTAGAAGCTATATCAACAATAGATCTAGACGTAAAAACTACAGGAACAACCGCTGATAGTACTGTTGTTACTGCGGATGCGGGTATTCAATATGAAGAAGTTCTAGACAATCCAATAATAAAAATACCGTCAACGATTCCGGGCAATACTCCTGTTCCTATAAATAACGAGGAATGCGAAGTCACTTCGGCTATATTATCTCAACCCGTTCAAGAAACTCAATCTAATTCAGGTGTTATTTTTTCTCATAATATTACTCAGCTAGGAAAAATTTGTGAAGTCGGGAATCTTGAGAGTTACGGTTTCTTGTACGCTAATACAAATGCAGCTTTAATAGGAACTAATTTAGATACTCTTATTGCTTCGGGCGCAGTTACGAATGTAAAATACACGCCTTCTAGTCCAAAAAGTTCAACTAATGTAAAAAAATATTTATTTAAATTAAACGGTCTCTCGCAAGGAGATGTAAAATATTGGAGATTTTTTGCAAGAACAAATACAACAACTAATTTTAAAACTGCTGATGTTATTAGTGATATTTTTACTGCAACCGCTGAAGCGTCAATAGTTTATAGCCAAACCACCAACGTGCAGTCATATACAATACCTGCGTCAACAAAATGGGATGGAAACATTAGGACTATTAGAATAATGAATGCGGCTGGAGAGCTTAAAGATTACAAAGGAATATTATTCGGCGAATGGAATTTTTATTCCAAAATAGTTCCTTACATAGTAGAAGGAAACGCGGCTACATTTAATACTAGTGTTGGTTCAAGTTATCCGTTTTTTGGCTTAGACGGAGCTTTGGGAAGTTCTTCATATGTGTTTTACCACGCAACTGATGTTCAAATTGCTAAAAATGCAGCAAAATCTTATAACGTTGGAGATACTGGCGCAACTTATATACCGATAATGACTTATGAAAACAGATATGCAGAAGATGATAAAAATATTCATCCTTTAGGAAAAACTAATATTTCACTTTACGCGTCAACGCGTGATTCAAACGCTTTACTTGCGGATGGTTTTTATTCTAGTTTTGCTGGTAGTATTTTCGAAGTAGACGGATTGTATGTTCCTGACTTTACACCTTACGTAGGAATTAGAGTTGATTCTGCTAACTCAGGAATGGCGAGAGGCGTTAGCGTTCAAATAGTAAATGGATATATTACTAATAGAGTTACTTACAAAACTAAAAACGATTAAATAAAATAAAGATGATAGAAACAATAACTAATCTTTTAGCAATAGTTAAAAAACAGAAACTTAAAGGACGTTATATTGATATAGCTTTAGGCAAAAATAAATATCCTGAAACTTTAAAAGAAGCATATATACAATTTAAAAGACAAATACAAAAATAATGGCGACTACTGTATATTTAAAACTTGAGACTGAAACTAAAGGCGCTGTTAAAGAAGTAGAAAAGCTTAAAAAATCAGTTGAAGGAGTTGGAAAAGAATCTGAAAAAACTGCAGACAAATTAGAGGAACAAGTTAAAACGCAAAGTAAAAGCGTAAAACTTCTAAAAAAAGGCTTTGGCGGTCTTGCTACAGGAGCAAAAGGAGTTGGAAAAGCTATAGCGGGAATGGGCATTGGTTTAATTATTGCTGCATTCGGAGTTTTAGCAAAAGGACTTTCTACTAATAAAGACGTAATGGATGCGGTTTCTACGGTTATGGGAACTATTGGAGATATAGGAACTCAAGTTGCTGAGATGTTTGTTGATATGTTTAAAAAAGTTTCTGAAGCAACAGGTGGATTTGACGCTATGCAAAAAGTAATTGGAGGAGCGTTGACTATTTCATTAAATGTATTTGTTGGAATTATTCAAGGTACTGTTTTAGCGGTTCAAAAAGCTCAACTTGCTTTTGAGCAATCTTTTTTAGGCGGAAAAGATCCTGATAAAATAAAAACTTTACAAGCTAACATAGAAGAAACTAATCTTAAATTAGAAAAAACAGGAGAGAATATAAAAAACGGAGGTAAACAAATTGCTGATAATTTTACAGAATCCTTAAGTGAAGTGGGTCAGTTAGCTCAAGGCGTTGCCGATGTAACTACAAAAGCACTAGATGAAGTAGAAGTTAAAGCTGCTGTTGAGAGATCTAAAAGGTTGACTCAATTAACTAGAGACGCTAGAATTGCTATAGCGGAAAACGATAAACTACAATTTAAATTTCAAAAAGCTGCTGAAGATCAAAGACAGGTAAGAGATGATGTTTCCAAAAGTATCGAAGAGCGAATGGTTGCCAACGTAAAATTAGGAGAAATATTAGATGAGCAAGAAGTATTACAGAAGGAAAATGCACAAACTACTTTAAATTTAGCAAATGCAAAACTAGCTATTGATTCAAAAAATATAGACAATATTGAGGAAAAAATAAATGCTGAAAAAAACTATTTAGACGTATTAGAGAATGTTGATGGATTTAGATCTGAGCAAGATGTTAACAGAGTAGGATTAGAACTTGAACAAATAGATCTAATTAAATCTAAAAGCGAAGCCGAACAAATTGCTTTTATAAGTTTAAAAGAAAATAAAGCAAATGAAATAATAGACGAACAAATAAGGCTTGAAGCTTTGACTGGAATAGCAGAACAAGAAAAAGAGTTGGGACTTGCAAGATTACAAGAAAATATTGATCGATACAAAGAAGGAACTGCTGCAAGACAAGAGGCAGAAAATGAATATAATCAATTTGTAATTGACTCAGATTTAAAAATTAATGATTTAAAAGTTGAATCTGGAGAAGTAGAAAAAGCAACGGATGAAGAAGTGTTTGCCGCTAAAATGAATATGGCAAAAAAGGGGTTAGATTTAATCGGAATGGTTGCGGGAAGAGGAAGTAAAATAGGAAAAGCGGCGGCTGTAGCAGGCGCAACAATAGCAGCAGTAGAGGCGACCGTTAATGCTTTTAAAACAGCAGCAGGCTCTCCGGTCACTAAAATAATTCCAGCTTATCCGTTTATACAAGCAGGATTAGCGGCGGCATTTGGAGCAATGCAAGTTAAACAAATACTAAAAACTCAAACGCCTAATATTGGCGGAGGAAGTGGAGGAGGGGGAGGCGTGGCGGTAGCTCCAGCAGCACCACCTTCATTTAATGTAGTTGGGGCAGCTCCTGAGAATCAACTAGCTGAAGCAATAACAGGAAGAGAAGAAAAGCCGATTCAAGCGTTTGTAGTAGGAGCAGAAGTATCAACTCAACAAGCTTTAGATAGAAACATAATAGACAATGCAACTTTAGGATAAAAAAATATGAAAATAATTGAATTAATAATTGACGAAAATGATGATTTGAATGGCATAGAAGCCATATCAATTGTCGAAAACCCTGCAATTGAAGAAGATTTTATTGCTTTAAAAGATAAAAAACCGTTACAATTAACTGAGGTTGATAAGGAAAAAAAAATATTAATGGGAGCTTTATTAATACCTAACAAACCGATTTACAGAGCTAATGCTGATGAAGAGTATTATATATATTTTTCAAGAGAAACTGTCTTAAAAGCATCTCAAAAGTATCTTAAATCAGGTAATCAAAAGAATAGTACTCTTGAACATCAGATGAATTTACAAGGATTAACCCTCGTTGAAAGTTGGATCAAAGAAGATATGGTACACGATAAATCTGTAAAATATGGAATGGACGTTCCTTTGGGAACTTGGATGGGATCGGTTAAAGTAGATAATGACGAAGTTTGGAATACATACGTAAAAACAGGACTTGTTAAAGGTTTTAGTATTGAAGGATATTTCTGTGACAAGGCAGAAAGTCCTCAAGACAAGGGAATTAAAGACAAGTTTTCAGAGGAAGAAAAAGCCGGTAAAATCATAAAATCAATTACTAATATATTAACTGATAATGAGTAATAGACGGAATAATAACAAAAGTTCATCGCCAAGAGATAGTAAAAGAGGTTGTTTATGTGAAAACGGATCTTATTCTAGAGATTGTTGCGATGGAGAATATTTTTCTCAAGGAGTCGGAAGTGTTACAAAAACCTCAGTCACTAGATATTATAATATAACAAATTGTACTTCAGGAGAAATATTAAAAATACACACTAACGGAATTGAATTAACAATAAACAGTATTTATTATTTTTTATTTACTATTAATAATAATTCTGCTTGTTATACCGTTACGTCTACAAGAAATAATGGAAGTTTAGAAGTTTATAAAGTAACAAACTACAATAATTGTAACGCCTGTGTATCAGCTAATTAGATTAAAAAATGCAAAATCAATAATTAAATACGTAATACTTATATGAAAAATCCAATAGAAATGTTAAAAGATATTAAAAATTTGTTGGGTGTAGAATTAACAGGCGAAAAAATAGAAGCTACTAAAACAGTAGAACAAAATTCGCAAGTTATCTTAGCTCAATTAAAACTAGAAAATGGTACAATTTTGGAATCAGAAGATTTTAAAGTTGGTAAAGAAGTTTTTATTCTTACTGACGATCAACAAGTTGCTTTGCCGATTGGAGAGTATGAACTTGAAGACGGTAGGACTCTAAGCATAACAGAAGAAGGCGTTATAAATTCTATAGAAGTTAAAGCGGAGGAAGCCGAAGTTGAACAAGAACAAGAAGAAAAAATGGAAGAAGGATTGTATCCTAGCAGACAAGAATTTGACGAGTTAAGATCTACGGTTGAAACTATGAAACAATTAATGGAAAGTCAAGAAACTGAAGAAGTTCAAAATGAAGAAGCTGAATTGAAAGAAGAATTATCAAAACCAGCGTCTGCTCCTATTAAACATAATCCTGAATCAAAATCAGAAACAAGAAAAGTATTACATTCTCAAAAAAGAGGGTTGACCACTTTAGATATAGTAATGAATAAAATTTTAAATAAATAAAAAATGGCAACAACAATTTCAAATGACGTATTAAGAGCGAGATCAAAACAAGAGACTTTGACAACAACTCAAGATATTAATGCAAACGATTCTGGAAAAGAATTTAACATTGCAACTGACGCTAAGGTTATGACTTTACCTGCTATCACTGCGGAAACTATCGGAATGGAATTTACATTCAGAAACACAGGAGCGGACGGCAATAACATTATCACTTTAAGTCCTGCGGCAACTGATGCAGTTCACGGAACGATAGCAGCAGTATCTTCGGGTGGTGTAGACAATAAGGATTGGATCAATACTAAAGCGTCTGCAAATAAAGGTGACTTTTGCGTCCTAAAAGCGGTTTCGCTAACTGACTGGTACATTACTGGTGGAGATGGCGTTTGGGCGAGTGAAGCGTAATAATTAATAAATAAAAAATAAAATAAAATGGCAACAACTAATTCAATAACAACTACTTATAGTGGCGAATTTGCAGGTGAATATATCTCTGCGGCACTTTTGAGTGGTTCAACTTTAGACAACGGAGGAATTACAGTAAAACCGAATGTAAAATTTAAAGAAGTAATTAAAAAGATTTCAACGGATGCGCTTGTGAAAGACGCAAGTTGTGATTTCGATCCAACATCCACTGTCACGTTAAGTGAACGGATCATTCAACCATCTGAACTACAAGTTAATCTACAACTTTGTAAAAAAGATTTTCATTCAGATTGGGAAGCGGCAGCTCAAGGATATTCAGCTTTTGATAATTTACCTCCAAAATTTAGTGATTTCTTATTATCTCACGTAGCGGCTAAGGTTGCTCAAAAAACAGAACAAACAATTTGGTCAGGAGCAGCAGCGAATGCGGGAGAGTTTGGCGGATTTGATGAGTTAATGTTAGCGGATGCAGACGTAATAGATGTTGCAACTGTAGGTGGTGGAGTGAATAGCGGAAATGTAATTGCTCAATTAGGAGCTATTGTTGATGCGATTCCAAGCACATTGTATACTTCAGATGATATGTTTATTTACTGTTCTCAAAATATGGCGAGAGCTTATGTAAGAGCATTAGGAGGATTTGCTTCTAATCTTGGAGCTGCTGGAACAGACGATAAAGGAACTCAATGGTACAATGGCGGCGGTCTTTCTTTTGACGGAATCAAACTTTTTGTAGCGAATGGACTTGCTGACAACCACGCAGTTGCGGCAGAGAAAAGCAATCTTTTCTTTGGCACAGGACTTCTTGCAGATTCAAATTCTGTGAAAGTGATTGATATGAGTGACATTGATGGATCTCAAAACGTAAGAGTTGTAATGAGATATACTGCTGGCGTGCAATACGGAATAGGATCGGACATCGTTCTTTATTCTTAAAATTAACCAAGAAATAAGGTAGGTAAGCCAAATTTGCGCCTGCTTACCTTTTTTTTTAAAAAATAAATAAATATGGCTTGCGATTTAACATTGGGACGAAAAGAACCTTGCAAAGACTCGGTTGGAGGAATTAAAAATTGTTATTTTGTTGACTTTGGAGACTTAGGAACAGTAACTCTAACGAATGATGAAATAACAAATATAACTGGATTAAATCAAGATGGTAATTTAACAGCATTTAAATATGAGTTAAAGGGAAATAGTAATTTTGAACAAACTATTACTTCATCGAGAGAAACAGGAACAACTTTTGTTGAACAAACTTTAACTCTAACTTTGAAAAAACTTAGTAAAGAAGACAACAAGGAATTAAAATTATTGGCGTATGGACGACCGCACGTAGCAATAGAGGATTACAACGGTAATGTGTTTATGATGGGATTAGAACACGGCGCAGAAGTGACAGGCGGTACAATAGCCACAGGAGCTGCAATGGGCGATATGAGCGGTTACACTCTTACAATGTCCGCTTCAGAAATTGCACCTGCAAACTTTATGGATTCAGATACTGTTGATGTTGATTTTCCGTTTAGTGTAGCAGATTATGCAGGATTAGATGGAACGGTAACAATTACTTTAGGTACAAACAGTTAATATACTTTTTAATAATTGAAATCAGGGTAGCAGAAATGTTACCCTTTTTTTTTTACAATATTAATGATTATATTCGTTATATAGATATGAAAGTATTAACAACGTCAGGATCGGCACAAGTTATAAAAATAATTCCTAGAGAATATGTAACAACAGCAACTCTTTTAATTACTGACGATCAAACGAATACGACAACAACTTACGCTAATATAAATCCGAGCGTGAGCGTTAATCATTTACAAATTAGTCAAGTTTTTAATCCAGTATTAAAAGAGGGACATTTTTATAATATGGTTTTAAAAGACTCTAATAATAAAATTATATACAAAGACAAAATATTTTGTACTATTCAAGGAGTTAATCAAACGCTAGAGCAAGATTATACAATTAATAAAGATGTCTATAAATCGGACACAAGTTATGATAACGACTTTATAATATTATGAAAAAATTTGGAGTAGTAAATTTAAGCAATTACAGCACGCCGAAAGTTAAAGAAATAAGAAACAAGCTTTGGATTTCTTACGGAGAGGATAATAATTATTATCAATATTTAATTGACAGATATAACGGAAGTCCAACAAATAACGCTATTATAAACGGTTTAAGTGAACAAATCTACGGTAAAGGATTGAACGCTTCTAATTCTAATAGAAAGCCTGAGGAATACGCTCAAATGATTTCTTTGTTTAAAAAAGATACTGTTAGAAAATTCTGTTATGATCTTAAATTAATGGGACAATGCGCAATACAAATTATCTATTCTAAAGACAGAAATAAAATAGCGCAAATTGAACATTTACCGATTGAAACAATTAGAGCGGAAAAAGTAAATGAAGATAGTGGAGAGATAGAGGCGTATTATTATCACTCAGACTGGAGTAAATTAAAGCCGAATGAAAAACCAAAAAGAATACCTGCTTTTGGAACTTCTAAAGAATCAATTGAAATTCTTTGCGTTAAACCTTACAGAGCCGGTTTTTATTATTACTCTCCAGTTGATTATCAAGGTGGATTACAATACTCAGAATTGGAAGAAGAAATTGCCAACTATCATCTCAATAATATAAAGAACGGGTTAGCGCCGTCAATGTTAATTAATTTTAACAATGGAATTCCAAACGATGAAGAAAGGGAATTGATAGAGAAAAGAATATATGACAAATTTAGCGGAACTTCAGCAGCGGGAAAGTTTATTTTATCTTTTAACGATAACACAGACACGAGCGCAAGCATAGATCCTGTTCAATTATCAGACGCTCATAATCAATATGAATTTTTAAGTAATGAATCTAGTAAAAAGATTCTTGTTAGTCACAGAATTGTATCTCCAATGTTATTCGGTATCAAAGATAAATCAGGACTTGGAAACAATGCAGAAGAATTAAAAACCGCTTCTATATTAAATGATAATGTAGTGGTTAAACCTTTTCAAGAAATGTTAATTGATAGCTTCAGTAAAATATTAGCGTTTAACAGTATTAGTTTAAATTTATATTTTGAGACTTTACAGCCTTTAGAATTTACTCAAAAAGGTATTGAAGATATAATAGACGAAGATGTAAAAGAAGAAGAGACTGGAGTTAAAAAAAAGACTTTAAAAAGCGAAAAAATAGACAATAATTTTGATTCTAAACAACAGGATTTATGGCTTACGCACTTAAACGATTTGGGAGAAATAGAGTCTTTAGACGAATGGGAGTTGATGGACGTAGAGGATGCCGGAGAAGAGCCTGAAGATTTCAATGCAGAATCGTATTTAAATAAATTAAATTTATCAGCAACCCAAGATAGTAAACTTGATAATGAAAGGTGGAAAGTTCGATACAAATATGTAAAAGGAGCTAATGCGGTAAAAGATAAAGAAGGAAAACAAACCGCAAGAGTACCGAAAGGAGCGAGCAGAGAATTTTGTTCCGGATTAATAAGAGCAAGCAAAGTCTATAGAAAAGAGGATATTGATATAATGAGTTTTAAAGGCGCTAATAAAAGCTTTGGTCACAACGGTAGAGCTTACTCAATATTTCGCTTTAAAGGCGGTGTAAATTGCTTCCACAGGTGGGAAAGACGAATATACAAAAAGAAATTAAAAGCGGACGGATCAATATGGGGCGGTAATGCTTTAGCAGGTACAAATTTTGTAAATGTTAATCAAGCTATAAAACAGGGTTGGAAAAAAACAAGTCAACCAAAAGACGTAGCAATTGCACCAATAGATATGCCGAATAATGGAGCATATCCAAGTTAATAATAATTATGGCAACAGCACTTTTTATATCGAGAACGGATTTAGTTAAAAATACTATAATTGACGGCAACGTTGACACAGATCATTTTATACAATTTATAAAACTAGCGCAAAAAATACATATCAGAAACTACCTTGGAAGCAAATTATATGATAAGATTTCTATTGATATAATTGGAGCAAACGGAGCTGCTTTGACAGGAGCTTATTTAACATTAGTAAATGACTACGTTCAAGATATGCTAATTCATTATGCTATGGTTGATTATCTTCCTTTCGCTGCATACAAAATAAAATCAGGTGGCGTTTTTAAGCATCAAAGTGAAAATTCAGTAAGTGTTTCAAAATCAGAAATAGATTATTTAGTAAATAAAGAAAGAGAATTTGCAGAATATTACACAAGACGAATGATTGAATACGTTACTTATAATATAAGCAGCTTTCCAGAATATACAAGTAACAATAATGAAGATGTATATCCGGACAAAGATAGTCTTTTTAACGGGTGGGTGCTTTAATGAAAAAAAGATATAAGCCGAAATGGGCAAACATAAAAAAGTTAAAATTATTTTTAGCAAAACAAAAATCTAAAAATGGCAAATAATATAAATTGGGGAAAGGTTTATTGTGAAATGAAAGACAATTTTGCTTGGGGACCAAGCGCCTTAAATACTACTCAATATTCAATACCTGATGAAGCTGCTCCTGCGTGTTGGGGTTTTCCTTTATTAGCTGATACAACTTTATACACAGCAGATACAATAATATACACGGCAGATGCTACAATAACATAAATATAAATAATAAACAATGGCACAACAAGATATAAATGTCGGCACGAACGCCAATGACGGAACAGGTGACGCCCTGAGATCAGCGTTCCAAAAATGTCAAAATAACTTTGACGATCTTTACGGAGATGAACTTAATGGAGAAGTGAATAGCATTACAGCAACAGCGCCTCTTTCAACAACTTCAGCAGTAGGAACGCCGACTCTTTCTCTATTAGATGCAGGAGTAACTTTTGCTAAAATGCAGGATGTTGCCGCTAACAGCCTTTTAATTAGAAATGCTAATAGTAGTGGAGTATTAAGTGAACTAGCCTTAGCGACCACTCAAATAATGATAGGCGATGGAACCGGAATGATTGGAGCTGCTTTAAGTGGTGATGTTACAATGACAAATGCAGGAGTTGTAAGTATTGGATCGGATAAAGTTACTTACGATAAAATGCAAGATACTGCTACAGCTAATAGACTTCTTGGAGCTGTTACAGCAGGTACGATTGGAGAGGTTCAAGTTGTCGCTGCAATGATGGGAGCTAATTCAGTTGATTCAGATTCTTATGTTGACGGATCCATTGATACAATTCACATTGCAGACAGTCAAGTTACAGTTGGTAAAATGGCTGCGGACTCAGTTGATTCAGATCAATATGTAAATGGTTCTATTGACACTGTACACGTTGCAGATGATAATATTACCTTTGCTAAATTAGAGCCAAGATATACAGCCAAAATTGATATAACTACTTACACAGGAGCAGTTTCTATTGATTGGGCAACAGGCACTACTTTTTGTATGGGTTCAGCCATAACAGGAAACATTGAATTTGATTTTACTAACTATAAACAAGGGCAGGTTATTACTTTATATTATTTAACCGGTGCTTATACAATCACATTTGATAGTGACGCAGGAACTAGCGAAACATTTAATAAAGTAGGTGGAGTTGATTATGTCGGAGGCTCATCAAATACTATAATTGTAGAATGTGTAAAAGACGGTGCAGATGCAGTATTTAACTATTCTTGTGCTGCTTACGTTTCAGATGCAACACCAAGTTAATAAATAAAATAATAATAAAATGGCAAAAGCAAAAAATATAAACGGATCAATTAAGGAATTTTCTTCACTTCCTAATACTTATGGAAATATAATTTCAGGGTTCGGAAGTTTATCAGATGAAGACTTAGCAAAATGGGGTTTTTATGATATTGAAGTAGATTCAGAATATAATTCTAAAATACATATTCAAGGTGATATTAGTTTTGATTCTAGTAAGAAAAAATTTGTTAAAGGCAAATCTAATAAAACGTGGAGTGATTCGGTTGCACAAATGAAAACTCAAAAAATTATAAAATTAAAAAAACTCGCTATGAGTAATTTAGCAGAAACTGATTGGTATGTAATTAGAAAATCAGAATTAGGAACATCAATTCCAAGTAGCGTAACAACTGCAAGAGCAGCAATTCGCTCTACTGTTGAAACTAAAACAGATGAAATAAATGCTTTAAGCACAAAAGTTTCATTAATTTTATATGATAATTCAATTTAAAAAATGAACGATAAAAAAAAAAGAATGATGGGTGGAGCTGCACCTATTCCCGATTTACCTTCAAGTTTTAATGTTCATTATGATTTTTCGAATTCAAGTTGTTATAGTGGATCAGGTACTACAATTAATAATTTAGTTGGTGGATCAAACGGTTCAACAAATAACGGAGCAACATTTTCTAGTTCTGATAATAATGGAGCTTTTCAATTTGATGGTACAAATGATTTTTTACAGACATCTTTTCGTTTTTATGGAGGTATTTTTGGCAATTCAAATTATACTTTATCTTTTTGGATAAAAACAGGATCTTCAGTAAGTGGCACACACCCTTTAATATCTGCAAATCATAGTCAACCTTCAGGAATGGGAGGTGCTTGGGTTACAGGCGGTAAGTTTTATGGTTGGCGGATGACAAGCGGTGCAACAGTTTCAAAAGCTTTATCGTCAGCTAGTTCAATAGCAGCGAACACAATTTACAATTTAACATATAAGTCAAATGGCAATTATATGCACGTTTTTATTAATGGTGTAGAAGATTCAGCAACTACAGAAGTGGCAACTAGTCAACTTTGGGAAGATGAAACATTACTGTCAACAATAGGGACTACGGTGGATATATATAACAGAACCGTAGGTTGGTTTAACGGGAGTATGTATGCGTTTATTTCGTGGGATAGCGTGTTGTCAGATGCTCAGATTTTAGATATTTATAACAACGGTAAAGGGAATTATAGTTGATTGTAATGGACGAATTAAAGTTATATAGTATTAATGGTTGGGCGTTATTAGTTAGTGCTTTAGATATTATTCCAATGCTTCAAGCGGTGTCATTATTATTAGCTTGCATATATACTATAATTCAAATTAAAAACAAGATATGAAACAAAAAGAAATTTTACACTACGGAGGAGCGGCTATGATTTTTCTAATGATAGTTTTTTTGCTTTTATATTTAGCCAATAACGAAATACCGTCTTCAAACAAAGATATTTTTGTGTCCATCACGGGAATGATCGTGGGAAGTCTAAGCGTGGTAATCTATTCCATTATTGGACGTAATCCTGATGAAGTTGCCTTATTACAAAATCAAAACGAAAGCCTGAAGATGAAAGTTAACGAATTAGTTAAACAGAAAGACGCGTATGAGGCTCAAATAATTACTTTACAAGAAAACATTATTGATAAATTATCTTTAGCAGGTGCAACGGCATTTGATACTATTTTTAAATTAAAATCTAATCCTTGTCATTGTGGTAAAGAAAATTGTACTTGTCCTAATAGTTAGCTTGCTTTTAAGTTGTAAAGGTTTAAAAATCGTTACATATCAAAAGCCAATGACTAATCTTGAATTAGCAAGATATATTAGACTGATTGAAAATAGAAGATTAATGAGTTTGGAAAATTATTTTTATAGATATGGATTTTTACCAAATTACAACAGATATTACATACCAAATAATAACTTTAATTATTATAATTTCAACAATTATAGCACGGGTGTTAGAAGTTCTAATGTACGTACAAATCCACCACGATCTATTCCACAAACAGGAACGACAGGAAACACCACAAACGTTCAAGCACCTATTCCAAAAGTTAATATAAAAACAAAACAATGAAACATTTTAATTTAAGAGAATTTGACAGTCCGGATAGTCCTAACAGCGGAATAAATATGAACCCAAAGCTTTTAGAAATGTTAGATGATTCAAGAGATATTGCTGGTATTCCTTTTAAAATAAACTCAGGCTATAGAACAGAGGAACATAATAAAAAAGTTGGAGGCAAAAAAAACTCTGCTCACTTGAGCGGTTTTGCAGCTGATATTTCTGTAACAAGTTCCCTAGACAGATTTACAATATTAGATTCTTTAATTGAAGCGGGGTTTAATCGTATAGGAATAGGCAATACTTTTATTCACGTAGATTGCGATCCTGATAAATCTCAATATGTTATTTGGACATACTAATGAAAAAGAAGTTTCAAGATACTGTTGTTGGTAAATTCTTACTAGATAAAATTCCAAATGTTGTCAGTTCTTTAGCAGGGAATAATCCGGTTGCTTCAGTAATACAAACGCTCATTAACGGATCTGAGATGTCTGATACTGATAAACAAATTGCTTTACAAAAATTAGACTTAGAAAGAGCTGAAATGGATAACGTGTCTCAAAGGTGGGTTGCTGACTCTAAAAGCAGTTGGTTAAGCCAAAACGTAAGACCATTAACTTTAGTTGTTTTAACGACCTCTTTTATTGGCGGGTGGGTATACGGACTAAAAGAATTAGATATTGTTGTAGAGTTGCTTAAAATTGTTTTTATAGCATACTTTGGTGGAAGAAGTAGCGAGAAAGTTTTTGGAAATAAGATGCATAAATAATGGCTAGAGTTTTAAATATTGTATCTTACATATCAAGCAAAAAAAAAAGAAAAGGAATACACGCTAAAAGTAAAACTTCGGCACTAAAAAGAAGTAAATTATATAATAAAAAATATAAAGGACAAGGAAGATAGTACTATTATAGATAATACTTAAAGTATAAACAAATATAGTATTATAGTACTATTATAGTTTAATATAAAATTTATTTTAAGATATCAAAACTTATGCCTAAAAAAGCAAAAAGAAAAACATTAGTAAAAAGTCTTGATACTGTTTTTTCTGAGTATATAAGATTAAAAAACGCCAATAAACAAGGATTTTGTACTTGTGTAACTTGCGGCAAAACCGGATACTGGGAGAAAGACGGAATACACGCAGGACATTTTATGAGTAGAAAACATTTTTCTTTAAGATGGGATGAAAGAAACGTTTTTCCTCAATGTCATTATTGTAACACTTATAAATACGGAGAACAATATAAATATTCTTTGTTTTTAGGCTCAGACATAAGTGAAACGCTTTTACAAGAAAGTCATACTATTAAAAAATACACAGACATAGAAATTAAGGAATTAATATTACAATATAAAAAAATTGTGAGTTCTTTGGAAATAGAGTATCTTTAATTAGTTTTTTTAGATTTGTTTAGTTGAAAAGGATAGCTATTTATTTAGTTATCCTTTTTTTTTATCAAATATTTTTTATAACTTGTATTAAATTTAAATTAATAATTATGGCAATACTTGATTATTTATCTTCTAAAGACTTAGAAAAATTAGTAATAGACGAAAAATTATTAAAGTTTACGAGGATAAAAATGCAAGAAGAACTAGACGACCGAATTAAAAACGGATCGTTTGGAAAAACAACTAATTCAATAAATAAATAAATTAATAAAATGACAGGAACAGAAGACATCATCAGATTAAAAGATGCGGAGATTTGGTCTCTCCGATCAGAAGTAAATAAACTAACGATTCAAAACGCTAGAATGGAAGTTCAATTAAATTTTCATATAAAACAAAACGAAACAAAACTTAAAGAAACTCAAAGATGAATAAAACTGGAAAAATAGTAGCAATAGCTCCGAACGGAACAGCCGAAATAAAAGGTCAACAATTTAATAGAAATTTAATTACCTTAGCTAACGGAGAACAATGGAAATTTTTATCTAAAGGAGACTTTAAAAAAGAAGTTGGAGACGAAATAGAATATACTATTAAAAACGCTGAATACAAAAACGCTTCTTTAGTAGTAGAAAATAATTATAACGCTCCAATAAATACTCCTCAAAATAAATCAATATCAATGAGAGCAACTACAAACGACAGTATTATATTACAAGTTTGCTATAAAGAAAATATGCAAGCTTTCGGAAAAGATAACAGAAGTGACGTTATCAAGAATACTCAAGAAGATTTTTTATCACTAAAACAAATTTTAAACAATATATAATTATGGAAAGTAAATTAATAAATGGAATGTATTTCAGTAAGGGAAACCAAGAATGGAAAAAAATGAGAATAGGATTAAAAGTAAAAGATTTTGCTAATGAATTAGTAAGATTAAAAGACCACGTTTCTGAAGCTGGTTTTATAAATATAGACGTATGCGTCAGCAAAGACGGACAAAAATTATACGCTATACTAGACGACTTTAAACCTTTAGAAAAAACTCAAGTAAGTGCTTCTCAACAAAGTCCTGACCGAGACAGTTTACCTTTTTAAATAATTAAAGGAGATTAGGTTTTGCGATTTATTTTGACTCTCCTTTTTTAAAAGAGTTTTCTCACAGCTTTTTTTATAGGGCAATTCTATTGAGTTAGTTTTGCCTTATTTTTTTTCCTATTTTTAACAAACTAAACTAAACTAAATGATTATAAATTTTGACGACCATCTTGATAAAATAAAACAAGTAAGAGCTGGAACTTTAAAAGAAGGCTTGAAACTTGATATTCCTGAAATAGATGAGCATTTCAGATTTAAATTAAATAATTTTGACGTAATACTCGGACACGCTAACACAGGAAAAACAACAATAGTTTTGTATATGATGTTAATGTATTCTGTTAAACATAATTTGCGCTGGTTAGTCTTCAGCGCTGAAAATGAACCTTATACATTAATAAAAAAACTGATAGAATTTTTAGAAGGAAAAGTTATAAATAAAATAGACGAAAAGAGTTTTAAAAAAAGAAGTGATTGGATTAATTTACATTTTAAATTTATAGATCCAAATGAATTATATAGTTTTAAAAATATATTAGATCTAGCAACAGCAATAAAAAAAGCTTGGGAATATCAAGGATTAATGATTGACCCTTATAATTCAATGATAAAAGATAAAGAATTTAGCAAAGGCTTAAACGGTCACGAGTACGATTATTTGGCTACTTCACAAATGAGAATTTTTTGTAAAAAAAACAATATTACTATTTGGTTAAATACTCACGCCAGTACTGACGCTTTAAGAAAAAAACACGGAGAAAGACACGAATATTTTGGTCATCCTATTCCTCCGATGGCGAGCGATGTTGAGGGTGGGGGAAAATTCGTCAACCGATGTGATAATTTTGTGGTGGTTCATCGATATTTTCAACATCCAACTGAATGGATGTATAGTTTGATACACGTGCGTAAAATTAAAGATGTTGATACTGGGGGTCGACCAACACCGATAGACTCCCCTATACGCCTAAAAAGCGTAATTAACAACGTTGGATTTGAAATAAGTGGAAAAAATTTGTTAGATTTACCTAAGATAGTACAAACCGATTTACCTTTTTAGTGGAATTTAATGTAAATAAATACGGATTTAATATTCAATTTATACCTGTTTACGGTTTTGGATTAGGTTTTTTATATTACAATCCAAACTTAGAACCAAGCCTTCCAAAAGTATTACCTGAAGATTTCTATGAGCAAATAACTATTCTAATATTTATTGCAGGCTTTCATATAACTTGGTGGAGGTTATGAAAACAACATTACAATTAATAGCAGAAAAGCACGAATATTGGATCAGAATAGTACAAAGTTTCGGTTGCAATTCAGACACTTCAGAAGATCTTGTTCAGGAAATGTATCTCAAAATGAACTCTATTCTATTAAAAGGAAAAGATATAATGTACAACGAAACCGAAATAAATCATTTTTACATCTTTAGAACTCTCAGAACTATGTTTTTAGATTTAATCAGAAAAGAAAGCAAAGTTGTTTTAGTCGAATTTAACAAACATTCCTACGATTTTATGTCTTCGGAAACGGTAAATTTTACAGAAGTTTATAATACTTTTTTACATAATTTAGACGAATTGCATTGGTACGATAGAAAGGTGTTTGAGTATATTGAAGCTGGCGAAACAATAACGGGTTTAAGCGACAAAACTAAAATCTCATATTATTCACTTTCTAATACGTACAAAAAAGTTAAAAAAAACTTAATAAAAAAAATATGAAATTTGGAAATATATTAGAGAAAATATTTATAGTAACTGGAATAAAATGGCTACATAAGAAAATTGTATTTGATTGGTTAAAATATGAAAGTTGCGGGTGTGACGATAGAAAAGAATATTTAAACAATTTAACGATAAACAGAAATGGTAACAAAAAAAATGCTTAAAAAGGATTATGCTTTATGGACTACTTTTAAAAGTTCTACAAGCTCAAAATTAACAGCAGAAGAAACTTTCCTGATCTCTAGGCTTCACGCTAAATATATGAATCATTCTTATCACGTTCCCTGCGGTTGCAGTCCTAAAACTTGGAACACTTGGATCTCGCATTTAAATGATATATATTCTAACGGAAGTTTATGAGTGAAATTAAATCAATACACAAACTAGAAAAATTAGTCATTAGTTTTTTAAACTTTGACGGTTGGGACTTAGAATGGAGTGGAAACGGTTTTGAGCATTATGATGCCGTTGGAACTACTCCAAAAGGAACTGACTGTGTTATTGAAATGAAATTTAGAAATAAATACTATGAAGATAAATTACTGGAAAAATATAAATATGACGAATTAATGAGAATGCCTACAGATATTGTTAAATTATATTTTATAAACGATCCAAAAGGAAACTATTTATATTACTTGAATAAAATGGATATGCCCGAGATTAAGGATATGTGGTGTCCTGATACTACTTTTTGGACAAAAAAGAAAGTTTTAAAACCTTGTTATATGTTACCTGAGATAGAAGCGTCAATAATAAATTACAACGAGCTATAATTTATCAAATATTTTTCATAACTTTATACTAATGAAAAGTAGTATAATTAAAAAGATTGAAAACTTAGAAGATTTAAGACTCACTTCCAACCTTTTAATTCTGCAAGAACACTTTAAAAAATGGTTAGATCAAAAACCTCACAACAAAGAACTTGAAGCTGCTAGCGCCTCGCTCATTCAAGTATCTCTTTTATGCAATAGTTTAATTACTGATAAACAACATTTATATATGATTGCCGAAGAATACAGAATGGACAAAATAAGAGCGGTAATGAGAGCAAGAGAAGCGGAAGAAGAGTTAGACAAATCATTTAAATAAAACTATGAAAAAAACAATAGAAGAAAAATTAAGAGATGAATTACTAAGAATAACAAAATTCAATTATTTATTAATTCATAATAAAGTTCAACAACGAGAAGCCAGAATGACTGAAAAAATTTGGGATAAATTTGAAGAATATGAAAAAGAAAAGAAAGAAAAGGAAAATGAAGCGAACGGATTGGGAAATTAAACCTCATAATAAGGTTATTAATAGAATTTATAGACTTTCTCCTAAAGGATTATACAGAAGAACAATTTAAAACAACTAAACTATGAAAACAAACGAAAAAGTATTTCACGAAAATTATTACAAACAATTAAATAAAAAAACAAAAGCTGAACTGATAACAAAGTTAGAAGAAAAGCATTTGGAATATAGAAAACTAGGATGGGAACTAGAAACCAGCGGTCACTATGAAATTAAAATTTGGAAAAATAAAAAACAAGTTCAAAATTTAGAATTTACGTGGGAAGATAATCCGCACGGAGCAAACTTTAAAGAGGTTAAAGATCTAGAACACGGTTTAATGACTGCTTATCAAGATTATGAAAGCATCGTGGAGAGTCAAATTATAATAAATAACGATTGGGATGAAAGAAGATAATATAGAAAAGTTTTTAGACATTTTATATAATGAGTTTCTCGGCTTTGTTATAACTAACGAAAAAGACATAAACAAATTTTATAAAAAAGAATATAAAAACAAACCAAAAAGCCATTATTTAGGATTTTGTTATACACTATGGAAAACCGAATACTTAAAAGAAATAGAAAAAAATGAGAAATCTAAAAATGAGAAATCGTAATCCCTTATACAGAAAAATCTTTCCAAATTCATATAAGATTAAAAAAAAATACATTAAGAAATTAGGATTAGTTTCTTATGATGTACAAATATTAGACGATGAAATTGACCCTTTTGATGTACACATATCGGAAGATGGAATAGAAATAAATACAGATAATTATAATAATATAATTTTAACACCTGAGCATCTTGAATATTTATATGATTTAAATAAAAAATTAAAAAATGAAAGAAAAAATCAACACATTATGAACGCAAACACAGAATCAGAAAAAATGCAAGAAGAGTTAGAGCCAATTATAGCGGGAGTAGATTTTTCAAACTCTCTTGACCTTTTAAACAAATTAAAACCAATTAAAAAAAAATGACTGAAACAATTAAACTACTAGACGGTTCTGTATGGGATAAAAAAGAATTAATTAAAAATATGGATAATGATGATTTCTATTACAACGAGTGTGGAAAAAAAATGTTATCAAGTAGTATTTGTAAAACTCTTCTCGACTCTTATAAAAGATACTATCTTGTAAATAAATACGGGCAAAAAGAATCGCAACCCTTAAGAGACGGTTGGCTATTCCATACAGCTATATTAGAGCCTAACTTATTTGGGGAGCAATTAGTTGTAGACGTTCAAAGCAAAAACACTAAAATGTATAAAGAAGCTCTTGAAGCCGCTGAGGAAGAAAAAAAAGGTACAAAGGTTTTTACATTAAAAGAAATAAAAAATGCAGAAAAATTAGCGGATGCATTTCTAAAAAATAGCAAATTAGTTCAATATCTAAACAAAGCACAATTTGAAGTACCGATAGCGGGAGAAGTAATGGGAATGCCGTTTAGAGGAAAAGCTGACATTATTTCTAAAGAAGGATGGATTATTGATTTAAAAACGACAACTTCAATTTCAAAATTTAGATATAGCGCTGACACTTATTGTTATGATTTACAATGTTATATTTATTGTCATTTATTCGGAGTTAGTTACAAAGATTTTAAATTTATTGCTATTGATAAAGATAGTACGGTGGCTGAATTTTTTAATGTTTCAGAAAGTTTTTATTTAAAAGGACAGGACAAATGCGCCAAAGCAATAAAAGAATATAAACAATGGCACGGGAAAGACTTGGATGAATATTTGAAATTTAGTATCTTATGAATGATTATATTAGCGTTAGGATAAAAGACAAAATTCACAGCAGAATAAGCTCACACGGTAATAAATTAAAAAGTCTTTTAAAAACTAGACACGAATCATTTACTAAACAAGATCAAGAAATAAATTATAAATTAATTAGTTTTACTATCCGAAATTTAAAAGTTTGGAAAGAAATTCAAAATAGAAATCAGTATTATGAGAATAAGATACAGCAACTCAAATAACAATATATATTCAGCACAGCAAATAGCAAGAACATTAAAAATTATAAGCGGAATAGATGTTTTTGAAAATACAAGAAAAAAGGAAGTAATAGAACTCAGATCTCTAGTAGTTTATATTTTAAGGTCAGTAGAAAATATGACTTATAATAATATAAAACAATTCTTTATAATTAACGGAAAAGATTATGATCACGCAACTGCTTTACACGCATTTAATAATTATGAAATGTATTGTAAGTATAATAAAAACTTGGAATTTTATTTTACAAAACTTGTAAGTGAATCACAATCTGAAAAAGCAAGAAAATTAATTGCAAAATCATTGATAGATAACTCAGGAGTTGAAGTAGCTGAAACTTTAACTTATATGATTAAAGAATGAAACAATTAACGTTTTGGGAGGAAGATAAATTGTCTGAATTTCGCCCAATAAAATATTGGAGCGTCCGTAGTCAAAACAAAAATCTAGTCCCAAATGTTCCGGTAGTTTTTTTAAATTATCTTATAAATAGAAGAGGGCAAATATATAGTAAACTCTCAGATAAAATATTGACTCAAACAAAACGAGATTATGACCCGTACATATACGCTTACATAAAGATTTTTAACCAAAATTACAATACAAGATTTTCTTTGCACCGATTAGTTGCTTGCACTTTTGTTGAGTGTTTTGATAAAAAAACATATAATTTTGTAGATCATATAGACGGGAACAAAATAAACAACCATTATTTAAATTTAAGGTGGGTAACAAATTCTCAAAATCAATTAGCTAGATATACCAATATTAATCAATTAGACATATTATGAAAATAGAAATAGATAAAATTAAACCAAATCTTGAAAACCCTAGAGTAATAAAGGACTATAAATATAAAAAATTACTAGACTCTATTAAAAGTTTTCCTGAAATGCTAGAAAAAAGACCGATAGTAGTTGACGAAGATATGGTAGTTCTTGGAGGCAATATGAGATTAAGAGCTTGTGCTCAAGCAGGATTAAAAGAGGTGGATATATTAATAGCAAAAGGTTGGACTGAGAAACAAAAACAAGAATTTATAATAAAAGACAATTCAAATTTTGGGGAGTGGGATTGGGATGTTTTAGCAAATCAATGGGACACGGATAAATTAAAAGATTGGGGTTTGGATATTCCGAAATGGGAAGACGCCGAAGAAATTGAATCCGAAATAGAAGACACCGGAGAGTATAGTTTTCCTGATGAAGGGCTAGAACCTTCTCATACTAGAATGATTCAGTTGTATTTAAATGTTGATACAGAGCCTGAATTTAAAAAAATGGAGTTAGCTCTTAGAAAAAAACTTGGAGCTGATAACGCAACAGATACTGTTTTTCAAGTAATTAAAAATGAATATGAAAAGCTCAATTGAGATAATAAAATTAAAGCCTGTTTTAAATGACGAAAAAGTCAACAAATTAAAAGGCGCTTTATTAAGTGAAAAAGATTATAATACTTTAGTGACTTATGACGCAGACGTATATTGTAAAGAGACAGGAAAAACAATAGCTAAATTTAGAAAAAAAGTTATTCCTAGTAATATTTGTAGAGACGCTTATGAAAATTTAAAAGGAGCTTCTAGACATTCTAACAATAGAGCAATAAGCTCAGGCGAAAAAGAAAACGGAACTTTTGGAAAAAATCCGATTAAAAAAGACGGAACGCAATCCAGTAACAGAAAACTTTTAACGGAAGTAAACAGCGGTATTATAGGTTATTTTGATAAAAGTCCTAGAACTCCCTATTGTAGACAAACTTCTTTTAATGAAAAGGAATTTAGTAAATTTAAAAAAGCATATCCGATAATTAAATTTGTAGATAAAGCTTATTCAAAATTAATGCCTCAAGAATATAAACTTCAAAGAACCGAAGCTGATAAAACAGCGCAAGATTTTGTTATTACTAATACTGCTTTTACTACTGTAACAGTAAATAAAAATTGGCAAACCGCTGTTCATACTGACTCTGGAGACTTCGAGAAAGGTTTTGGAAATTTAGTTGCTCTTAGAAAAGGAAGGTATGTTGGTGGATATTTTGTTGTTCCAAAATGGGGAGTTGCTTTTGATTTACAAGTTTCTGATCTTTTACTAGTAGACGTTCATCAATGGCACGGAAACACTCCTATTGAATTAATAGACAAAGACGCTAAAAGAATCAGTTTAGTTATGTACTACAGAAAAAATATGATCAACTGCGGGTCTGCTAAAGAAGAAAACGAAAAAGTAAAGAGAAGAAAACCCGGAGACAAATTTAATGAATAAATATAATTTTTATGATTTTTCTAAAGAGCTACTTTTAACGGGTGACATAGATCCGGATTACATATTTTTAAGAGAAAAAAGCAAAGAACTGGGTTTTAATAAAAAACAAATATTTAACTGGATACTACATAAATTAGTTATCTACGACAGTCACTCAGAGTTACAAGTTATTTCTAAGATGAAACCAATCGACCAAGTCAAGTTCGGAAACGAAAGACGAAAAAGTAAACACAACGCAAAAGAATATCTAAATAATATACAAAGAGCTTTTATGGGAGTTAACGTAGAGAAGTTTTTTTTAGAAAACGGTAACAAAATATTCAATAGAATTAAAACAATAAAAGGATTTGGACCTTGGGCGGCTTGGAAATTTATGGATTTGATTGATTGTTGTTACGGAGTAGATGTAGATTTTGAATCTTTAGATTTCAGAAAAGCATATACATTTCCTTTAAAAGGACTTCTTTTAGTTAACGATATGCCGGAAAATTTAAAAATACTTACAGATACGAATATCTATAATAAATTATTAAAAAACGCTTATTCTATTTTAAAAGACTTAAAAAACATAGACTCTCCTCATAACAACGGAAAAGGTTTAAGATTAAACGAGTTGGAAACTTTACTTTGCAAGTATCATTCCCACGTTCATAATAAGTATAAACCCGGTCAAGATCTAATTCATTTAAATAATAGAGCTAAAGAATGTATATTGTAAAATGATTATAGCAATAGGAGGAGAACCCGCTTCAGGAAAAACAACTCTATTAAAAGATATAATTAAAAACTATAAACCTTTAAGCACTTTTAAGTTTAAATTAGTTAGAGGACTATACAATAAAAAAAATAATATATATTTTATAGGCATTTATGATAATTCAATCTTCTCAGGCACAGACAAACTTTCAATGGCTGTTCAACCTGATTTTTTTAAATTTTTAGATAAAGTTAAAAATTCGTTGGTTATCTTTGAAGGAGACAGATTATTCAATCAAAGTCTGTTTAATAAATATAAATGTAAAATAGTTGTTTTAAAAGCCGATAATAAAACTTTGGAAGGTAGACACATATTAAGATCAGATAATCAAACAGAAGTGTTTAAAAAGGCTAAGAAAACAAAGATTGTAAACATAATAGAAAAGAACAACGTTATATTATATAACAATAACACGGATGAAGAATACAAACGGCTTAAATTAGAGATCATTAATTTGATACAAAAATAGACAAAAATGGACACAAAATTAACAAAAAAGGCTTTTATTGAAACTTACGAAAAGAGTTTCGGGAACGTTACTCGAAGTTGTAGAGCGGTAAACATATCAAGACAAACATATTATAACTGGAAAAAAAACGATAAAGATTTTAAAAATACTTTAGATTGTATTGAACCTGAAAATATATTCATTGATTTTGCAGAGAGTAAATTAGTAGATAAAATAAATACAGGATGTACGGCTTCTATTATTTTTGCATTAAAAACAAAAGGTAAAAAAAGAGGATACGTGGAAAGACAAGAAATAACAGGAGCAGAAGGATTGCCAACTAATGTAACAGTTGAGATTATCAGGAATGAGAATAAAGACTAATGATGTTTACGGGCATTTAGTAGATAGTAAAAAGAAAATTATTATTGAACAGGGCGGAACAAGATCAGGTAAAACTTATAATATTTTGCTTTGGATCATATTTAGTTATTGTACTAATAAAAGAAATAAAACTATAACAATATGTAGAAAGACCTTTCCTAGTCTTAGAGCCTCAGTGATGAGAGACTTTATAGATATTCTAAAAAAGCATAAAATGTATGCAGAGGAGGCTCATAATAAGTCCTCAAGCGAATATCAATTGTATGGAAATTTAATTGAATTTATAAGCTTGGATCAACCTCAAAAAGTAAGAGGAAGAAAAAGAGATTTGTTATTTATAAATGAAGCAAACGAATTGTATTGGGAAGATTGGCAACAGTTAATATTTAGAACGCAAGAAAAAATAATAATTGACTACAACCCTTCAGACGAATATCATTGGATATATGATAAAGTAATACCAAGAAATGATGCCGATTTTTTTCAAACTAATTATTTAGACAACCCTTTTTTAGAAGATACGATCAAAGAAGAGATTGAAAGACTAAGAGACACAGACGAACAATATTGGCAAATCTACGGACTAGGAATAAAAGGAGTAACGAAAGCAACCATTTTTAGATATATTGAAACTAATACAATTCCTGAAAACGCAAACTTTTTATCTTACGGTATGGATTTTGGATACACTAACGATCCTACAACTTTAATCGGTATTTGGACTGAAGGCTATAATCTGTATTGTAAGGAGTTTTTATATAGAACATTAATGACCACTACAGATATACATAATTTTTTAAAAACGTTAAATATAAATAGAGAAATGATTTGGGCGGATTCAGCAGAAGTAAGACTTGTTGATGAATTGAGAAGAATGGGTTGGAATATTAGACCAAGCATAAAAGGTAAAGACTCTGTGAATGCAGGAATAGATTTATTAAAAAGATATAAAATACATATTACTAACGATAGTTCAAACGCTATTCAAGAATTTAGAAACTATAAATGGAAAGAAGATAAATCAGGCAGAACTATTAATATACCGATTGATAAACATAACCATTTAATTGACGCTTTAAGATATGGAACTTACAGTATTTTATCAAAACCAAACTTCGGAAAATATGCAATAAATTAAAATACGTTTTGAGATATCAACTTTTTTTAATATCTTTATAGTATAAGAAAAGAGAATTAATAACTTTGAGCCATATATTCGATTTATTCATTTTTGTAAAGGAACTATGATTCTCCTCTTTTTTATAAAAAGCTGAAACTAAATAAAACTAACTATGAAAAAATTAAAAAAATTTTATCCACTTAAATTTAAAACGTCTTATTTTAAACAGTACGAGGCTCAAGAAAGCCAAAATCTTAAGTATGTAATTTATACAACTGTTAATAACGACAAAGAAGAAAATAGTTTTTTTGAAGATCTATGTCACGAATCTAACCTTAAAATTGAAACAATCTCTGTATGTTAAATTACAGCTCTCCCTTTCTTATAATTAATTAAACAAAACTATGGAAACACTAAAAGAACTATTCAGTAAACAAAATAGATCAACCTCAATCAAACTAATAACCTACCCTTTAATATGGTTTGTTATATTTTATGTAACTATCTACTCAATTGCTTGGTTAGATTATAACGTTTTTTACTAATGGGATACGAAAGACATAATGGCTGGACTAACTACGAGACTTGGAGAGTTAACTTAGAGATCTTTGGAGATCATTATGAAGACTTTTTAGAATATGATAAAGACTCCTTAAAAGAATACGTCCAGGAATTAATTGAGCAGGATTGTGAGAATAATTTGGCAATATCTTATGCAACAGCTTTTTTAGATAATGTTAATTATTATGAGATATTAGAACATATCGAAGATTATAAAAATGAAAATAAATGTCCTGAATGTGACGCTGAAGTTGATGGCGGAGGGACTTGTTCAAAAGAATGTGAAGAAGCGCAGATGATATAAATTTTTTATTTAGTTTTATTTGGTTAAATTAGGGCGGTCAATTAGATTGCCCTTTTTTTATAAATACAACTAAAATCTCGTTATATAATTATGGAAGCACCAATACTTGTACCAGACTCACTAGACGAAATAACATTAGAACAATATCAAACTTTTGAGAAATTAAACACAAAAGAAAATCAAGGTACTATTTTTTTAATGCAAAAAATGATGGAGATCTTCTGTGGAGTTAAATTTGAATTAACTTTGAATATTGCTCATAAAGATGTTGTTAGAATAGCAGAGCATTTATATAAATTATTAAACAAAAAGCAAAAGTTAAAAGAGGTGTTTATTTTAGGCAGAACTGAGTTTGGTTTTATTCCTAAATTAGATGATATTACTCTTGGAGAATATATTGATTTAGATAATTATCTCGGAGACTGGTCAAATATGCATAGTGCTTTATCTGTTCTTTATAGACCAATTACAAAAAGAAAAGATGAAAGATATTTGATTGAAAAATATGACGGAACTAAATACAGCGAAGTAATGAAACAAGCTCCATTATCAGTTGCAATTGGTTCTATGGTTTTTTTTTACAATTTAAGGAGCGAATTATTAAAACATACTCTGACTTATTTGAAGAAAGAATTGGGGACGAACTTAACCTTGGAGCAAATGAAAATTTTGGAACAAAGTGGGGATGGTATCAAAGCGTCTTTGGACTCGCTCTCGGAGATATTACAAGATTTAAACATATCACAAGCTTAAAAGCAACTGAATGTTTTATGATGTTAGCGTTTATGAAGGAAAAAAATCAATTAGAAACAGACCAAATTAAAAATAGAAATAAAGTATAAATGGCGCAGCAAGGAACTAGAAGTTTTTATCAAATAACGAACGAATTAAAGACTAAATTATTAGCAGACCCAAATGTCAACACGGTTACTTTTGGAGATATTTCAGACATTGATTTAAATAAACAAACAATATATCCTTTAGCGCATATAATGATTAACGGGGTTTCTTTTCCTGATAAATTAATGAATTTTAATGTAAGCGTTATTACAATGGATGTAGTTGACGTTTCTAAAGACGAGATTGTTGATATATTTACAGGTAATGATAACTCTCAAGATGTAATTAATACTCAATTAGAAGTGCAAAATAGACTTTTAATGGATTTAAAACGAGGAGACTTGTACGACTCTAATTATCAATTGTCCGGAGAACCAAATTGCGAAATGTTTACTGATAGATTTGAGAATGAAGTCGCGGGTTGGGTGTCTACTTTTAATGTTCAAATTATTAACGATATAGATATTGACGGAATATAATGGATTTAAAACAGGTTGAAAAAGAATTAAATAAATTTGCAAAATATGTTATTCAGCAATCAAGAAGCAGGTTAACTAGATTCAAAAAAAACAGCAGTAAATCCTTGTATGATAGTATAACTTTTTATCCAAAAGAAAAAACACTTCCAACTTTGTCGTTTGAGTTTGAAGATTATGGAATGTTTCAAGATAAAGGAGTTAGAGGAGCTGGAGGAGTTAGAAAAACAACAAGCGTTTTTAATCCTCGAAATAATAAAGGTAAAATGTGGAAACAAAAAGGAGGCAATAGTCCTTTCAGTTTTAAAGAAGGGAAAAAGCCTTCAGTGAAACATTTTAAAGATTGGGCAAAAACAAAAGGTTTAAATGCTTTTGCTGTTAGAGAGGCGGTATATAGACAAGGAATAAAACCAAGCTTATTTTTTACCGTTCCCTTTCAAAGAGCTTTTAAAAATCTTCCTCCTGAAATAGCGAAAGCGTTTGGGGAAGATCTTGGAGGCTTGTTTAACGATATGAATAAATAATTATGACTAAAATAAACGCTAGAAGTCCATTTTATGTTTCTTTTTCTGAGCCGGTTCAAGACTTAAAAACGTTTGATTGCGGAGTAGCTAAAGGAAACAACTTTTCACTATCAGTAGCTCAAGACGGAGAAGTGGTTTTTAGTGAGTTGGCTTTCGGAACGATTGAAAAAATTTCAAGTACTGCCGCTGATTTTACCAATAATAAATTTGATACTGTATCTGTAAACACAGCTAGAACCGTGACTCTAAGAATAGCTATTCCAACCGGATTCGCAAACAGTTCTGACGCATTTTTTTTATGTGATGTTGACGCTGTTCAACCTCTTTTTAATTCCGGTACAAGTTGTACAGTTAACACGACCTTAAACGGAAGCATATCAGATCAAACTTTAACAACTGCGGGCGGCACTTCTAGTTCTTTAAATCTTTCAACTAAATTTACTGAAGGAAACTATCCAATTCTTGGGTATCGTGTTTTTAATAGCACTCCCCAATTTATTTCAGTTTCTCAAGTTAGTGCTACGGGAGGAAAAACCCAAAGCATTCAGTTTACAGCTCAAGATAATTGCGGAGAAGCTATTGTTCATATTTATGCTTTAGATCAATTAACGACATTTGACGGTTCTGGATCTTGTACAGCGCATCAACAGGCTAAAATAACTGTAAATGGATGTAGTTCTAATTATGATTGTACTAATACAAACGGGAAAGGTGGTGGCGTAGCTTCAGACGGTACGATCACTTTAGTAACCGTTAACACTTCTATTCCTGCTACTGGATCAGTATCAGTAAATGCAGATGGATCTAATCCTATTGCTGGCGGTCAACCTTTTACCGCGCCTCTGGGAGCAAACACAACCGGAAGCGTTAGAAACGTTTCATTGTATTTTAAAATACTTATTCCGAGCGGATACGCAAACACAGGAAACGGATCCCAATATATTTGGTGTCAAAAAACTTTTGTACAACAATCTCAAGGAAGCGGAACAACTACATTGCCAGCTTTTACTTACGCAACATCGAATCATTTCGGTTATCAAATTACTTCAAAAGGTTCAATTATACAAGGCGAAGTTCAAAAAGGAACTATTAAATCATATGCGCCTATAACATTTGATCAAGTTTTAACTGATACTGCAAAAACTGTAAATTTTACAATTACAAGTCCAAATGAATCTACCGTTTACAGCAATCCTAATACAGACATCACAGAAGCCGTAACTATAACAATGCCGGCTTACACTCCTGTTTGCGGATCTTTTACGGCGTACATTACAGGACCGTTTGAAGGCGGCACAGATCCTTTAATAATAATGGATTCAACAAAAACATATTCAGCAACTCAAAGTATCAGTATGAATGTTAGTTTTGCTAATTTAACTTTAGGCGTTAGGACTTGTTTTAATGGGAGCGCATTTAGAGGAAAAGGCTTTTGGTACGGTGTTCGATCTTTTTCCGCTGCTGTTGGCGCAGGTCAAGGAGCAGGAACTACAACAATGCTTTATATTGATGAATACGGAATTGTTCAAAGTATAGCGGATTGGAACGCTGATGAAGGCAACGGAGGAGTAGGAGGAGAAAAATAATAAATAAAAAATGGCACTAAAGAGAATAGAATTACAATTATGGATTTACACAGGAACAACGACCAACGCTCCTAGTGATCCAACATACTCTATAAGTAAGGAAAAAATACAAGGACAAGATAGAATAAATTTCGAAATATCTGAATTGGCTAGAGATTATATCACTCATAATTTTAATAATGATTACTTGTCTTCTTGCGTTTGGGTCAAGGCGTTTGTTCAAAAATTCGATGAAAATGATGAGTCGTATTCTTTTGATAATTACGAAACTATATTTTATGAAGCAATTGACGGATATAGTTATTTTCAAGAAGGAGCAAGCGCAGAACTTTCTACTGATTGCTTGTTGAGCGCAAGTAATATTTATTTGCCAGAAAATACTTCAGGAACAATTCCGATTTGGTCGTCTGGTGTTGGAAAATTTATAATAGACGGAGTAACAACTCAAGTAACAGATAATGGAAATACGAATCAAAAAATACAATACATAACAGTTCCTGCAAACTCTTCTTCAGTAACTATTTATGGAACAGACGACTCTACATTAAAAAAGACTATTACAGTTACAAATATATGTGAGCCAAAATTTACATCATATAAAGTTACTTTTGTTAATCGTTACGGAGCTTATCAAGATTTATATTTTTATAAAAAAAGTGTAGAAAGTTTAAATGTAACTGACGAAAATTATAGAAGTAATATTATACAAAACTCAAGCGCTAGTTATAACATATATGATCCTCAAAATCAAAGATATAATGTTAAAGCAGAAACGAGTTTAAAATTAAATACTGGATTTTTAATTGAAGATATGAACACCTCAGTAGAGGAAATGTATATGAGTGAAAATGTATGGATTAGATATAACAATCAAACTTTACCGATTAATCCAACAAGCAAATCTTTAACAAAAAAAACAGTATTAAACGATAGAATGATTGATTACACCGTTGATTTTAAATTTTCTTTTAACAAGATAAATGATGTTAGATAATGTTACAACTCCAACTATTAATAAAAACGCCTGTAACCGTTATTCAAGGCGATGAAGTAACAGCAGACTCAACTTTGTACTTTGCTGATAACGGAACTTCTATGAATCTTCTTAATGGAGCAAATGAAACAGTCAGCAGAGACGATTATCAAAGAGTTGAAATGTTTAAAGACGAATCAATTAGCTTGACTCAAACGATTCAAGACATTAAAGATATATCTAAAATTTTTACAGACTTCTCTCAAACTTTTTCTGTTCCAGCTTCAAAAAATAATAACGTAATATTTAAACATTTTTACAATTATTATATAGACGGATTTGACGCTAGAGATAAAAAGGATGCGAAGCTAGAAGTCAATTACAAGCCTTTTAAAGGAGGTAAAATAAAACTTGAAGGAGCAACACTAAAAAATAATAAGCCTCACACTTACAAGCTTACATTCTACGGTAATACTGTTAGCTTAAAAGATTTGTTTGGAAATATGAAACTAAAAGGATTGTCATATTTTATAAAATCTGATTTTAGTTATTCAGGAGCTAATGTAAAAAGCTACGCAACCGACACCCAAGACGTTTTTGTATCAGGAGTGAGATGGAAAGACGCAATGGTATTCCCTTTAATTACTCATACGCATAGATTATATTATGACAGTAATACAGACGGAGCAAACGCTGATAACTTAGCTAATTTATTTTGGAAATCTAACGGTAACACGGCGCAAGGATTAGAGTATAAACAATTAAAACCTGCAATAAAATTAATAATGCTTTTTAGAGCAATTGAACATCAGTTTCCCGAAATTGTTTTTGGAGACGATTTTATCAGTAAAGATAATGAGCAATTTTATAATTTGTTTATGTGGCTTAATATAAAAGAAGGCAACTTAATTCAAAACTCTCAACCGATTTATACATATATTCAACCTTTTACAGACGTTTGGAGAAGTAATAAAGCTTATTCCAAAGCAGATGAATTTTGTGATTTAACAGCTTCCGGCACGTTTACTATTTTACAAGGAAGAAAAACTAAATTT
>Ga0114997_10000455_pt1 | contig 33367 bp, 22 predicted proteins | sample ArcticOcean_MG_C_2_FD_87045 | JGI IMG/M metagenome (GOLD analysis project Ga0114997, IMG submission 87045) | Marine microbial communities from western Arctic Ocean - ArcticOcean_MG_CB4_136 | ecosystem: Environmental > Aquatic > Marine > Oceanic | place: Arctic Ocean: Canada Basin | collected... | reverse complement strand
TATTTACCTTGACCGAAAAGTAAACTTTGTGTGGGGTCTTTTTTAAGCATAGCCCTAGAATCCTCAACATAATAGACTTTTTTGCCTTCTTTTATTTCATATTTCTTTCTGCCCCATTCAAGTATAAGCTCCACCATTTTTATAAATCCAAAGTCTTCTAGAGTCTGGATATGAATTAAATCTAAGCCAATCTGACCTTCACCTGTATAACTAGTAATCGCTTTATTGCTTTTGTCTTTATGTCCTCGCAACCTTTCTAAGTCTAAGGAACTTACATTAACTATTTTTTCAGCAGTTTGGGTAAATGTGTGTGCTGTATTTTTTAAACCTGAACCAGTTAATTTTTTTGCTTTCTTACTAATTGTATTCCTGTAGTTTATTAGTTTTGCTTTACCACTTTTTATTTCGTTGTCTTTGCTGTCAAGTGTTGTAAAATTAAATATTCTGTACTTGTCTTTGCCTTTGTAAGAATACTCAGGGTGTGTAATCGAAATAAGCCTTTTTAAGACACTATGTAAGGTTAGCGAAGGAAATACATTAAAAAGGATATTAAGCCTCGTAGGGTTGCTTTTTTTGGTCTTTTTTCTTTTAGTAACAAAGTAGCTTTTAGTTATACTTTTTTTTATGCTTTCTTTAAATACCTATTGACAAAAGTTTTATCGTTAAGTTCAGCTTTATTTTCTTGAAGTAATTTATCTATAAGTTCTTTTTGCTTATCAGTTTGATATGCATATTTTATTGGTTGTTTTTTTCTTTGTTTTTCTTCAGTATTCCAATAGTCTAATTCTACTGATGGGTCGTTAAAATACTTTCTATATTTTCCCTCAATTTCAACCCATTCAACACCTTTGCCCTTTTGGTAATCAACTGCAACCCTATTACTTATTACTGCAGACTGTTTAAGCACCCATTTAGGGCACTTTTTGTTTTCTACAAGTTCTTTTAGCTTGTGTATTAAATAGTTTGCTAAAGCATCAAATTTAAAGTCATCTAATACCTTTTTGTGTTCAATTTCAACTCTATCAATTTCTTCAATTTCTTGATAATTTAAATAATGGTTATCTAAAACAGTATCTCCTTTTATAGTTTGCCCTACCAATATATTAACCAAACCTGTATTGTAATTTGTAGTTTTTTTGGCAGTTTGTATGAAAGTATTTCTTGCCATAGAAAAATCAATATTGTAACCCATTTCTTTAAATAATTTTGTTCTGTTTTTAAAAAGGTTATTGTGTTTATTACCGTCATTTTTAGCTATATATTTAATAACACTATACTTATCTTTCAAACCAACTATTATATCATTACCGTCTATTATTGTACCTGCACTTGTGTATATGTAACTGTATTTTAATTTTTCTAATATTCTTTTTACACTTGGAAACAACCTTATAAACATTGACCTACCATTTTTAGACCTACCGTAGTCAAAATATAACTCATTATTAATATGTGCCTTATAATTTGTTGCTGCTGGTTCTGCTTGTTTATTTACAATAATATCTTCAGTCAAAGTTGCAATATCTGAATTACCTATCCCTCTTAACCCAAATTGTAATAGCCACATTGCCACAGCTTGCCAACGCTCTATACTGTCAGTATCTTTAATAACATCAGAAATTGTAGAGTTTTGAACTTTTTTATTTGGACTACTTTTACCTTTTATATTTGGACTTTTAATATGTTTTCCTACAAAAGGTATATCAATTTTTTTACCTCTCTCTCTTGCTTGGTTTAATATCCAAAAAACAGAATTAATATAATTTTTATAGGTTCTATTTGCCCATTGTTTATTTGTAAGTTTAGGTGAGGCTTTTTCGTAATACTTTTCAAATAATGTACTGTTGGAAATCTCCTCAAAACTTATTTTTCTATTTATACCTATATTTTTTTTAAACTGCTTATAATTTTCTTTTTTGCTTATATAATTTCTTTGACTTAATGTTTTACCAACTTTCTTTTCTAATTGTTTTAAATAAGCATCAAGTGTTTTAATTTCATCAGTGTCTTTTTTACCTTCTAAATAATATTTTATATCATAAAATTTAAGTTTACCTGCCTTGTATTTATTTTTAGCAGTTTCAATTTTATTTTTAATTTCAATTATGCGGTTGTTTAATATTTCAAAGTCAGGGTGTTTTTCAGTAAGCAAATTTTCTCCATCCCAATATTTACCATAAACATAAATTTTTGGTTCAGGATATACAGCTATTTCCTTTTGTCTACCATCTCGAATTCTAACTTGTAAAAGCTGTTTTTGTTCTTTATTTTTTCTTGTAAGTAGTCTAATTGTAATAACCATATTTTTTTTATCCCACCGTGTATCCCACGAATATAATAAAAATAATTAACTTATACTTATATATATAACAATGGTTTACCTTATATTTGAGGCGGCTTGAAAGATGGTAAAACATATACTTTCCTAGTTTCGAGCCCTAGAGGAGGAGCAAGTAAAATGATAAAACGGTTATACTTTTATAGTGTAGCCGTTTTTTAATTAAAAGACTTCGTTCAAACACCCTCAAAGATTAAGAGAAGATCTCTCAGCGATTATTATACCAGTCCAAAATAGTATTGAAAAAAGTTTAATGTCATTTCAGAATCTGTTTTAATTTATTGTAATAAATTTGAACTAAAATGATAAACGAGAATAAAAGTTCCTGTTATTCGGAACCAGAGACCTATAAACAGGAGGTTTGTTCTCCATATAACGAGTTAGCTGCAATAAAAATATAAAATGGATATACTTAATTTTTACACAGAGGTTAACAGGAAGATCGAAAAAGGAGAATTGAACAAGCTTTCTAATTTAAAACTCGACAAACCCGAATACTTTAATTGGGTAGAAGATATTTTCTATCCCATGAATGTATTAGATCGCGGAAATTCTGATGCACTTATTTGGAAATATAAAGATTCTAAAAAAATGTTTTCTTTTAGTGCCATTTATAAATTATCCAATCAACTGGTAAATTATATCAGAAAACACGGAGGTCAAAAAGGCGATACCATTTACTCGGTTTTACCATTAATCCCTGAAAATTGGATAAGTTTATTAGCAACCTTAAAAGGCGGCTTTATTATTATGCCAACCGCAACAAATCTGACAGCTCACGATATGCTGTATAGATTTAACACCCTTTTGCCTAAGATAATTATTGCACATAGTGATCATGCTGAGGTAATTGACGAAGCCGAGAGGAAGCATGGAGCTCGAATAGAACTTAAGATTGTTGTAGGTGGTGAAAAGCAGGGCTGGCATAGTTTTGAAAATATTCATGATGAAGAAACCATCTCGAGTTCGGTAAAAACTAAATCTGATGATCCATTTCTGTATTTCTTTACCTCTGGAACAACAGGCTTACCTAAAATTGTTGTTCATACACACTTTACCTATCCTTTTGGACATTTAACAACTTCTTCCTGGTTGGGATGTAAAAAAGGTGACATCCATTATAATATTTCATCACCAGGTTGGGCAAAATTTGCATGGAGTAGCTTTTTTGCTCCTTGGAATTGTGGTTCAACAATATTTGCCAATCAAGTAGACAGTTTCGTTGCAAAAGAACAACTAAAGGCGATGGAAGAATTTAAGATTACAACCTTTTGCGCTTCGCCCACAGTAATAAGAATGCTTATTCAAGAAGACATAAGTAAGTATAGTTTGAGCTTGAGGTCTTGTTGTGCAGCTGGTGAGCCTTTGAACCCAGATGTTATCGATAAATGGGGAAAAGCTACAGGGGTTGCCATCCGTGATGGATATGGGCAAACTGAGACAACGGCTTTGGTTTGCAATTTCTTAGGAAACCCCTTAAAACCGGGTTCCATGGGAACGCCTACATTCCTATATGATATTGGGATTTTTGATGATGACGGCAATGAAGTTCCTCCTTTGGAAGAAGGCGTAATTTGTATTCGATTAGACAATGAAAGGATTAATGGACTCTTTATAGAATACCTGCATGAAAAAGAAAGGACGTCAGCAGTTTTTAAACATAACTTATACTATACAGGGGATAAAGCATATAAAGATGAAGATGGCTATGTTTGGTTTGTGGGCAGAAATGATGATGTTATCAAGGCATCCGGATATAGAATTGGTCCTTTTGAAGTAGAAAGTGCGTTAATAGAACATGAAGATATATTAGAGTCTGCAGCAGTAGCAAGCCCGCATCGAATAAGAGGTTATGTTGTAAAGGCATTTATTATGCTTAGAGAAGGCATTAGGCCAAGTAAAATTTTGGCAGAAGACATATTTTCATTTGCTGAAAAACGATTGGCAAAATATAAGGTGCCAAGAATAATAGAATTTCCTGATTCTTTGCCGAAAACAATTAGCGGAAAAATCAGAAGGATAGAACTAAGAGCTAACGAAGCCAGTCATCGTCTAAATCCAACAAATAAGGAACATGAACATTTCCACGCAAAATATTAGCTCATGCAGCTAACAAGGTGTAAAGTGCATACCCTGCGGGGTACGCACCTTACACAGAACGTTGTAAGTAATTTAATTGAAGAGGTCAGATTACAGCTATCATAAAGTTTACTTTAAATTATTTATTTGAAATTTTAAAATCACCTTTAATCTATTTAAAAACAGAACTTTATATTCACTTCCATCTCGAAAAATATTATCTTTAGAATTAAACTATTTTTTCTTTTCCTAGTCAAAAATTATATAAGGTTAACCTATGAGATTGATGTTTATTTTTTTATTGTTAATTACTCTTCCCGTAAATGTTTTGAGTCAAATTAAAAATGACTTAGGAGATTCAAAAAGTATTTCCATAAAGAAGAAAAAAGAAAGAAAAATTAAAAAATTAAAAAATCCTAAATGGCTTAAAGTGAGAGAAGGAAATATTGGGTCTTTTACTGACAATAAAAACAGTTACAAAAGAAGTGTTTCTTTAGAATCTAATTTTGAAAACACAGGTCGTATGTCAAATAATGGAAGAGAAGATTTGGTGTATGGAAACTCAGGGTATGATTACCATGTTTTAGAAAAAAAAATAATTCAAGTTGCTTTATTCCGACCAGACATAAGGGAATTAGATATATCTATTACTGCTAATTGCGGAGGAACTTTTGAAAGTAAAGATTACTTTCAATATCAAGATATTCAAAATTTATATTTACAAGAAAGAGATTTAGAATTAATCAGGAAGTATAATGCCCCTGAAAAATTTATAAAAGGAAATAAAGTTACGGTTCCTTCCGTCTATAATAAAATCATATTAGCAACTAATTATTTATGTAAATAATTAGTTAGTTAAATGATTACTTTTTCGCCTATTGATATAGACTTATAAATAGCGTCAATAACTTTCATGTCTTTCAATCCTTCTTCTCCAGAAATATTTTTTGCCACTGTTCCTGTAAGCAAACTATACGCTACACCATCCATGTGAAGTTGTTGTTGATTTACTTGAGGTAAATCTAAAGGCTTTCTGCCTAAAGTGCCGCTAATTGATCCATATGAATAAGCTGGACTTAAATGAACAAAACCATTTTCTGCAGCTATATAAAGTCTTTCTATATATGTAGAATAAGAGGTAATACAGCTAGCTACTGCACCTGATGGAAACTCCATTTGCCAAAAAATAGTTTCATCAACTTCTTTAAACTTAATTTTATCTGTTTTATATTCTTGCGCCGTTATAGATATCGGCTCTTCCCCTATACTATATCTCGCCCCCTGTATTACATATATCCCTACATCCATTAAAGCGCCTCCCCCGGCTAAGCTGTGTTTTAATCTCCATTGAGTTGGGTCTCCTATTTTAAACCCAAAACTTCCATCAAAAACTTTAACTTTCCCATAAATTTGATTTTGACCTATTCTAGCAGCTTCAATATTATGAGGTTCATAATGTAATCTATAGCCTATAAATAACTTTTTCCCTGCCGCTGAAACTGCGTCTATCATTTCCTGAGCGTCCTGAGAATTAAGAGCGATTGGCTTTTCACAGATGACATGTTTTCCTGCTTTTGCCGCTCTAATTGTAAACTCTTTATGCATTGAATTTGGAAGAACAACATAGACAATGTCTATTTCAGAATTACTAATTATAGAGTCAAAGTTTTCATAATTATATATATTCTTTTCAGATAAGTTATACTTTGATTTCCATTTTTTAGCCTTTGAAGGCGAACCAGTAACAACTCCTTTTAATTCACAAAATTTAGCCTTTTCAATTGCTGGAGCTAATTGATTAGTTGAATAATTCCCTAGGCCCATTAATGCAATACCAAGTTTTTTAGAGTTGTTTTTTGCAAAATCATTTAATAAATATCTGCTAAATACTGGGGTTCCAATTGCAATTGCTCCCAAAGAGCCAATTAGTTGTTTTGAAAAATCTCTTCTACCAAAAATATGATCATTGATCTTCATAAAAGGGGGTTTTATAATAAATTAAGATATGAAATAAAAGTTAAAAATTGAAATTTTCAATACTTCCCTTTAATATCTTGATGATTTTTTTGACAGGAAGTAGTCAAGTGATATTTTGCCGGGACCATTAATTAAAATAATTATAAACCCAGTTAAAAATAATAATGCTAACTCCATTTTTTTAAAGGGATCATTTCCATGAACTATAAACGCAGCAACAAACATTGTTATGGCTGGAAATAAAGAAAAAAATCTAGTTTTAAAACCTAAAATAATTAAGGCTGGAGCAATTAATTCAGAAAAAACAGTAAGATATAAAGAGATTTCAGAGCCTATTCCAATAGGGTTTCCAAACTTAATATTTCCCTCAAGAAGCCTATAAAACTTAACTATTCCATGAGTCATTAAAAATGAAGAGAACCCTAGTCGAGAAATAAAAACGGCTATATCATTAGAAGATATTTTCATATTACTTAATTATTTATTTTAGACTTATTATTATTATTTATGTTTAATCTTGAATATTACTTTTTAATTATTATTTCAGATGTTTTAACTGTTCTTGATCCAGTAACCTTAACAATATAAGAGCCCTGATTCACTTGATTTAAGTGAAGTGAAATTATTCTATTAGATTGAGAAAGAATATGATTAGAAATATGAATCAATCTTCCGTCTGATGCAAATATTTCAACTACTATATCTCTATCTTCTCCGTCTACCAAAATAGTAAGATCTTGAATAAATGGATTAGGCGTTACTATTATTTGATGAGAGTTAAAGTATGACTGTTCAAATATTCCTTGGCATTCAATACCGGTAGTAATAGTAACCTGATTAAATCCTTTTGCCATATTAAGCGTAATATTCTTTTCACTAGTCTGAATCGTTACCCCATTATGTGTAACATTATAGACGTCTCCTCCAGATAATTCATAGGCAACTTTATCCTTAGAGTTAATTGATTTGCTAGTTACAGATAACGGTTGAGGCTCATTAATTGTTACTTCATAACATCTTTCATATTCAGTTGCTGAAACTCCTTCAACAGTAAAACACAATGAATATACTCCTGCAGACAACCCCTTAATACTCCAAATGTTGTCATTAATTACTTGAGTTGAGTTAATTGCTCCTGTAATCTTTAAATTATATGTATATGACGTGTTTCTAATGGCTGCAGATATCTCATTTGTTCCAATACATTTCTCTTTTTTATTTATAGTAATATTCTCTGTAGGTAAATAAAACAACTCACATCCATTAATGTCTACAACTTTTCCTAATATAGTTTCAGGACATTTATCGCTCGGATTCCAAACTCCGTCATGATCTTGATCATCAGAAACATCTCCTACGCCATCTCCATCAGAATCCAGCTGATTTGGATTTGAAGTAAATGGACTATTGTCCAATACATCATTCACTCCATCTCCATCAGAATCTTCAAGTTCACTTACAGAAACTGTTTGGATTTGAATAGCTGTTGCGTTTCCTTCCGGAACACTTATTTGGGTTTGTGTAACAACCACTGGGACGTTAGGGTCTCCATCACTTTGATTTGTATTAGTTACCTCAACCTCATATATATTATCTCTATTATGATCCAAAGGATTTTCAAAATCAGGAGGAGAAATAAAATCTAAATAATCTTCAGCCTCAGTGCTTCCAGTGCTGTCAGTGTCGCCAGGACCTTTGCTTTGAGTTCCTCTTTGTCTTATTGTAAATAAAGCAGCATCTGCTCCTCCACTAACTTCTTTTTTAATTTTCCATTTTCCAACACCACCCTTATTTTTGACATTTGGATTATAATATCGACTATGATCTACTTTAGACGTTTCCTTGTTTTCTGCAGAACGAGGAACATCAAATACCGAGACAGAAAATGAAGTTATTGAATAAGTGTTTGGAATATCTATAACCTGAATATATAGGGTCTTTGTAGTCTGTTTAAGTCCATTACTAGCAGTAATATCAATGAAATGTCTTGTCTTATTTTCGTAATCTAGAGGGTTAACTAAAAATAAAGTGTTTCCATTTCTTAGCTCAACTAAATCTTTATCTTTTCCTTCTATAGAAACTGTAAAATCTAATCCTTGAGGATCTATAATGTCTAATGCTAATATTAACGTTTCAATTTCAACGTCTTCAGATAATAATAATAAAGGCAAGTCAAAAACTGGAGGCAAAGTAGAGCATCCCTTTTCGTCAACTTCGTCTCCTAAAGGAGTTTTAGGACACTCATCTTCATCATTTAAAACGCCATCTAAATCTTCATCATAGTCTCTTTCAGAGCATCCAAATTCATCTACTTTTTCCCCTGGCAAGGTTTCAGGGCATATATCATCTTCATTTAAAACCCCATCTTTATCGTTATCAAAATATAAAGTGTTTTCAGCTAAAGAACATCCATTCTCGTCAACTATTTCTCCAGCTGGAGTTTCCATGCAAAGATCTAAGTTGTTATAAACGCCATCACCATCATCATCATTTTGAGCATAAGCACAACCGTCTTGACCTACTTCTGCTCCTGGAGCTGAATTTGGACATAAATCATCTCTATCCAAAACACCATCTGCATCTGCATCTGGCAATAAAAGTGTTGAGGTAGAAGCGAAAGAATCGTTACCAATTGAATCATATAATGTTCCAGTAGAGCTTACCACTAAAGATTGACTTGATCCCTCAGCTTCGCTAACGCTAAATCCAAGAGTATAAACTACTCCAGAATTTGATATACTAGATGGCGTTGAACTTAAAAGAGATGCAGATCCTGTTCCAGTTAGAGCAAGTTCAAAATTACTGACCTGCAAAGTTCCTGATGCATTAGAAGTTGTGAATACTTGTTCATTAAAAGTAATCTGTATCGTAGAAGTGTTTAATAATGTAATTGCTGAAATTACTGGCCCTGATTTATCATTAAGTGTTATTTGTTGAACGGATTCAGCTGCAGAATTTCCAAAAATATCAAAAATAGCATTTGAAGCAGGCTTAACTGTTAATACTTCATTACCATAAGCAGTTAGAGTAGAATTGAGTGGAATCCCAATTATATAATAACTTCCAGATGCTGTTAAACTCGAAGGTGTTTCCGAGGAAAGAGTTGCCGTACCCCCACTTAAAGATAATTCTAAATCACTTGCAGCTAAAGTGGCTGTTGAACTTGATGAACCCCCATATACAGTTTCATTAAAAGAAATTGTAACACTACTATTGTCAGTAGTTACGCTGCTAATTGCAGTAATTGAAGGTGCGGAATTATCAACAGTAAAAGTGATACTGTCAGTTCCAGCATAGGCGTTACCAGAAATATCAGATCCTGAAACAGTAACCGTTGTATCACCGTTGTAACTGTCGGGTACATCCCAATTATAATACCAAATAGTAGCTGTTGCTGATGAGCTTGTATTTGTTGAAGAAGCTGTCATGCTTGCATTTCCAATACCAGAAAAAATAACTGTTGGAGCAGAGGCCATAGGTTCGCTATATGTAGCTGTTATTGAAACTGTAGAAGATCCTGACACTAAATTATCAAGGTCATTATCTGTTAATGATATTATTGTTGGCGCAAATGTATCTGGCAATATTAACTCCGAGGCTGATACTACTCTATTATAGTATTTAACCACTCCGATATGACCATAGAAAGACCTACCGCTAGGACCTGTAACCCCTCCTGCACTTGTAGCTTCAGATGAAGTTCCAATCCATCCAAATCTTGGAGTGTAATTAGTATTTTGATTTGAAATAGGATTAAATGTGTTAGAGTCTGTATGAACAAGTACTCCATCAATGTAATACTTAAGACCTCCGGCTTGATTAGCTTTAAAGGTTACCGCAACATCATGCCATTGGTTGTCTCGAAGATCTCCCGAAAATGATGCAGAAGCATCACTGTCAACACTGCCAGCAGAAGTAGTAAAATGAAATGATGGTTTTCCTGCAGAAGCACTCAATCCAGATTCATTTTGGGTAGATCCAATAGTAAATCTAAAAACTTCACTTCTATCAAAACTTAAAATAACATTCTCTTCGTCGGCTGAATGATTTGGAATTTTAATTCTAGAAATAATTGTCAACTCATTAAGTTGATCAGATGGTCCTGAAATATAATTTAATCCTGAAATAAAAAGCCCGTCATTTACTGTAGCATCACTTGGAAAATAAAGTGCTTTTTCATTAGAGTCATAAGAAATTTTAGATCCTGAAATTGTTCCAGCATATGAATTTCCACTTAAATCATTAACAGCACTTGTAGAGTTTTGAAAATTATACGAACTCGGATTATTTAAATCATAATGAAGTAATAGATTTCTGTTAAGGTATACGGTATTAGAGGTTTGCGAAGAAGAAGCCGCATAACCTAAAGAATCATAAAGCGTATCCGTGGCAAGTCCAACTGATATGATTTCCGAGCCATTTGCTGTGCCAACAAGAGGAATCCCTAATACAAGAGTGTCTGTTGAGAGTGCCGTTACATATTCTGGGAGTGTAGAGGAAAGAGTTGCTGTACCACCAGAAATGGATAAACTGTAATTACTTAGAGTTAAAGAACTATTTCCCGAAGGCGCATTACCGGCAATGGTTTCATTAAATTTAACTTGTATTGAACTATTGTCCGGATTATTTAGTGTTGTAGAGATTATATTTGGCCCTGATTCATCAGCGAAATCTTTTACTCTAGTTTTTAGAAATATGGTCTCACTAGCATTGTTACTATATTTGAGAGTCAAATTAAGCTCATAAACATTGTCCTGGTTACTATCCTGAGGACTCTCAAAATCTCTTGGAGAAAGTACAATATCTAAAGTTCCTGAATTATTAGAAATTGAAGTTCCAGATAGACTAAAATATTGAGCATCCGTTCCTGATATTGAGTAAGTGATAGGTTTATTATCAAAAACTTCAATCCTTCTCTCTTTAAGAGAATTTGTTGACTGAGTTGAATTCTCATAAATTGTAAAGGTTGAAGTAGAATTTTCAGTAATAGCAAAAGCGGTTATTTCTAATATGTGGTTAAATATGGGATGTGATTTTTCTATATCCATCCAAGTATTATCTGATGATGAGAATAATACTGCATTATGATTAGTCCCTCCAGGCTGACCACTAGCCCAAGGTAAATATGTTTGATTATCACCATCAATATTAGTCCAAGTCGCTGTATCACTTGATTGAGAGACTCCTACCCAGGCATCATTAAATGAATTACTGGCTAACATAGATCCGATAGCATTATTTTCATTCTGATCACCAATAACCGCAAGTCCACCAAAAGCCTCTATTGCAGAAATTGCAGCGGTTGCAGAAGCATTTGCGGTATCCCAATCTGCGGTATTTTCAGAAATAAAATATAAATTCCCATTATATGATCCCAAAAATTTATATTCAGGAATGGTTGGTTCTAAAATAAGAGGCGTATCCGAATTCCAAAGATTAGTGGTATTTGAATTCTGAATTGAACTTGCAGCATTTCCTCCACTATCAAATATTGAATTTGTATTTACTCCAACAGTTAAAGTTTCTTGACCATTAGCAAGGTTAGATAGTTCAAACCCAATTTCATAATTTGTATTTTTAAGACTATTATATACTTTTAAATTTTTCCAATATCCTTTAAATACCTCCGAATTAGAATAATTAGTATTGGTAAGTACCTCATCGAAAGTTGCGCCTTGACCCTCAGCGGTAAATGTTACTGTATTAGATGTAGATCCAACTGTTTTAACAAGATTATTATCTATGTATAATTTAATAACCCCAAAATCATACTCAATTTTTCCTTTGTACCATCTATTTACTTCTAACTGGGTACTGGTATCGTAGCTAGTAATAGCGTTATTATATAAAATTCCAGGATTCCCAGAACTGTTAACATCAATTCCTAACCATCTATAACTAGTTCCTGCAATAATAACAGGTCTATTAACGTTATTCTCCATTCTAAATTCTAACTCTATGGCAAAACTTTTTGTCCTGTCAACGTTAATACTAGGAGTATTAAGTGGTCCTGTTCCAGCAGATGAATGATGATATAACCCATCGCTATAAACTCCCAATTCACCATTTATAAAATTTGTTGTTGAATTTGTGGATGAATCAGTTAAATTAGAATGATTTCCTGTAATATCTTTATAAAAAGTAGCTGAGGAAGTGTCATTTGTTAAAGGGTAATTAGCAATAAGATTTCCGGTTTTTAATTCAACATAACTCGGTGTAGAGCTTGATAATTGTGCTGTTCCTCCACTAACCGACAAACTAAAGTCAGCAGGAATAAGAGTTCCTGATCCAGTACCTGTTGAAGATAATGAAGTAAAAACTTCTTCATTAAAGGTTACTGATAATGAGCTATTGTCATTATCGTTTAAATTCGTTGAAGTTATATTAGGCCCTGATGTAGATGAAAATTGAAATCCTTGATTTACTGAAATTGAATTAGTTTGTTTCCCGATAAAACTTTCTCCAATAGTATAATTTACAGAAATACCGGAATTCTCTAATTGAGTTCCACCAGTTGAAATTACAGATTTTCCCTTCTGCTGAGAGATCAGCAAAAGAGGAAAGAAAATCAATAAAATTAATAGTCTGTTTTTCAAAATACTTTAATCTTTATTGTTCTATGTTAATTTGTTCCATATCCTATTTTGATACCATGAACATACATAATACCGGTGTTTGTATCTCCATATGATTGAGGTTGATAATCATATCTAGCAAATTTTACAATAACTAATCCATCATCAGGAGAGTTACTACTACTATAGTCTGAAACAGTTAATGAAAAAGTATGTTTATAAAGAGTGTATGCTGCTGCTGGAGTTACATGTTTGCCTCCTGAAGCAGAAGCAATATTTACGTCCCCTTGACCATATCTATTAGCCCCCGCTTCAAAGTTGATACGACCATCCGCTGCAGTGGCACTATAATAAAGTGAAACGGTTAAATCTCCGCGATTCCAATTTGAAGGCATCATAAGAGAAAATAATACATACCCTTCATTAGTGCCCCCTCCATTTCCAAATGGTATAAGTTTAATCGTATAACCTGGTGGATAAGATACATCAACACTTGTTTGTACCATATGAGGATGGATAAGAATTTCACTAAGTCTTGCTGTTGTTGATGCTGATAAAGAGGAAGGTAAATTGGTAAGCCCTGCACCGCTTCCATAAAATGTGGTTGCTGTAACAGAGCCAGTAGTTTGCACATTAGTTGCGGAAACTATCCCTGAGGTTTCTACCAAGTTAACACTAGAATTCCCCAGCTGAATGGAATTGCTTGCAACCACAACTGCTCCATATCCAACTGCAGTTGCATTAACTAAATTATTAGATCCTACATCAGCAGTATGCCCTACAGCTGTATTGTTTGTCCCTGTTGTATTGGCATACAAGCTCCTATATCCAACAGCTGTATTTCTTAATCCTGTTGTGCTATAATATAAACTTTGACTTCCGTCAGCAGTATTTTCTTCTCCTGTAGTGTTTGAATATAGCGCACTATATCCACTACCTGTATTGTCATCCCCTGTTGTGTTAATAAATAAGGCAGCCCTTCCAATAGCACTATTGCCATTTCCAGTAGTATTATTAGCTAAACTTTGTCCTCCAATCCCTATGTTATAGTTCCCTGTGGTATTTTCTTTTAAGGCATCATATCCAAGAGCAGCATTGATGATACCCGTTGTATTATCTGTCAAAGCATTTTCACCAATGGCCACATTTTTTGATCCTGTTGTATTAGCTCTAAGGGCCCTTGTTCCCGCCGCAACATTATTACTGCCAGTGGTATTCGCCTCTAAAGTGCTATATCCTATTGAGGTATTGTTGTTTCCGGTGGTATTTTGTTGAAGAGCATGATTACCAAGTCCCACATTAAACTCCCCTGTCGTATTTCCTGCAAGGGCAGCATACCCAAAAGCTACGTTTTCAATTCCTGAAGTATTGGCTCTCAAAGCATGATATCCAACAGCATTATTTTGATCTCCGGTGGTATTGGAATTTAAAGCATTTGCACCAATAGCAACACCAGATGTTCCAGAAACATTTGCTGAAAGAGAAGTTCCCACAACTACATTATTTTTAGAATCTAAAAATCCATTTCCAACCGAATTTAGATTTGTGAGTCCAGAACCATCACCAACAAATCCACTGGCAGATACTGTTCCAGAGGTTTCTACCAAGTTAACACTAGAATTCCCCAGCTGAATGGAATTGCTTGCTGTTACAATTGCTCCAGCACCTACGGCAGTAGAATTATTAATTGTTGTACCTGAGGTAGTATCTGATCCAGACCCTAAAAAGGTATTACTATTACTGTCTGTATTTAACACTTCACCTGCTCGAGACCCTATAGCTGTGTTGTTATCTCCCAAAACATTATTTTTTAAAGCAACATAACCTACTGTAGTATTATCATGTCCTACTGTGTTTTTGTTGAGTGCAAATGAACCAAATGAAGTGTTTGCTGATCCAGTTGTATTTGCTTCTGAATTAGAAGTCCCTACAGATACATTGTCAGCGCCAGTTGTATTTGCCAATAGTGAATTATACCCTAAAGCAGTTGAGTTCCATCCTGAGGTATTAGCAGACAATGCCTTATAACCAATTGCTGTCAAACCGTAAGTGCCAGAAGTTACAGTGTATAAAGATTGATACCCCAATGCAGTAAGATTGGAATTAGTTGTGTTGTTATGTAGAGCAGAAGCTCCTAGAGCTGAATTTCTCTCACCAGTGGTGTTACTAAACATCGTATAATTTCCTAAAACTGAATTCAGCTCCCCAGTGGTGTTTTCTTTTAGCGAATGACTTCCTAAAGCTGAATTATTATGCCCCGTTGTTAAACTATTTAAAGTGTTGGTTCCTAAAGAGGTGTTATCTCCATAAGCTGTAAAATTAGGATTAAGGCTTCCTAACAGCATGTTGCCATTAAGACCTGCTTTAATATAAGAAGCATTTTTAGAATAATAGGCGGCAGAAACTCCTCTGAGCTGTTCTGTTCCTAAAGAAACATACCCTGCGCTAGCGATATTTACCTCGATGGTGTAAAAAATTGTTTTGCTAAAATCAATAGCCGCAAAATCAACACCATTACTTGTTTTGGTCCCTGTCCCAATAACAAGATTAATTTGCCCATCACTTGTAGAAGATGTAGTATGAGTTTCTACAAAAATAACACTACCTCCTGAAGAGTCATATCTTATACTAAATCTAACTATCATACTAGACTCAGAATAAACAGCTCCACTAGAACTTTTTATTATTGCTTGATAATTTATTCCCGTTTGACTAAATACATTTAGAAAAAAGAAAAATGCTAAAATTGTTATTATATTTTTCATGACCTTATGTTTTAAAAATCGAAATTGATACTCTTATTTTAATCGTAATTTGACCAGTCAAATTACAAAATATATTATTTATTCATCGTAAAATGAAAAAGCCTGAACTTAACTCTTAAGTTCTCTCTTAAAAACTCTTTAATTAAAATTTATTTTTTAATTATTATACTATTGAAATTAAATAATAATAAAAGAATTTTATTAGAATAAATTTTAATTATATTTTAAGAAAACTAACTTTTTGGTTTAAATTTTTGTTCTGCCTCCACATAAATATCTTTTAGGTATTCTAATTGGTCATTTTCTTTATTAAAGTTTTGAATGTAATTATCGGTACACATAATTTCTATAACTTCTTCATTTAAATCATCATAATCATAATTCATAACTTTAATAGCTCTGGCAATTTTTGCTGAAAATGCACTTGCCTTCATTTTATGTTTACTCATTTCATTTAATGAATCATAAACTTGTTCTCCTCTTGTTCTATCTAATTTGTATGTGAGGTTTTTTAATCTTTTTAGTAACCCCGCATGAGATCTTCCCTCCATTAATATTTCAAGAGCGGTTGTTGGTCTTAATCTCTTTGCCGTTTGCTGCTCCCATCTTTTAGATATTTTAATTGCCTCTAACACGTCTAAATTTCCACTCTCTGCCGCATAATTAGCAAAGTCCATTGCGCTCCATTTTGAACCAGTATTATTTATTTCAATAGTATGCTTATCCTCTTTCCATGTTTTGCTGATTACATAGGGCACTTTATAGCCTAATTTTTTTAAAGCCCAAAATCTATGCTGACCATCCACAATTTGTCTTAGTTGATTAACAACAATTGGAATTTGAATCCCATTTTCCTTAATACTCTTTACTAGCTTTTTAAGAATTCTTTCATTTGGCTCTCTATTAGTGTCCAAAAATTGAAAGACTTTGTAGTCATGAGTTACGTCTACTTTGAATTCGTTTTTTAAATCCATTTTTTGATTATAATTTGTTTATTCTCTATAAATATAAGATTATTTTATTATATATTCTATAATTATTCTAATTATTTTCTGGATATTTTCTGGATATTTTCTGGATATTTCATAATAAAACATTTTTTTATCGCAATAAATGTTTTTTATTTGCCGCTAAGAGCCTTAAAAAAGTTTTTAAGGCTCTTAGATTATAAATTTATTTTTAGAAGCAACCTTATTTTTGTCGATAAACGCAAAGGAAAATACTAATAAATTTATTGAGCCATTGCCCTTACCGTTGTTTTAATCCTAAAAATTCGCCTAAAGAACTTAAGGGTCGCTTATTTCCCCCTTTGATTAAGGCTGAATTCACTAGTTTTCGTCGCTGAAGGGTTTCCCGGTAATATGCATATGATTATTATAAGAATTCATGCTTTTTATAAAGATAAAATCCAATCAATTAATAAGTCTGACCAATTGTCTACTGGCTCATTTTGAATTTGCATTCCAAATCCATGCCCTCCTTGATCAAACATGTGCAATTCGGCACTTGCTCCTGAAGAAATCCAATCCTGATATATTTCTACACTTGCTGGAGCAAGAGCGAACCCGTCATTGTTTGCACAAGAAATAAATGCAGGCGGTTTGTTTGTAGGGACTTTTTGGTTTTCAACTATATCCATCCATGCATAAATAGGCGCAATAAAATTAGGCTCATTATTGGTTTTAGATTTATAAGCAGCTTCCATTGTAACTGCTCCTCCAGCAGAAAACCCCATTAATCCTATTTTACTTGGATTAACTCCATATTTTTTTGAATTATTACGTATATTTTCGATTGCATTTAATGCGTCTAAGGTAGAGTATGGCAATATAATTTTAGCGCTATCTAAAACTGACTCTATTGAATTAGCTATTTGTTTATCTAACCATTTTTGGGCATATCCCTCTATCGGAAATAATCTATATTTCAAAACTGCAGCCGTAATTCCATTTGCGCTTAATTTTTTTGCCAACGCCGTACCTTCTTTTTCGTAAGCACTAAAAAAAAGACCTCCACCAGGACAAATGATCATTATTTTATCTGTTACATAATCTCCCTTGGCTTTATACAAATACATTTCAGGATTAGAAATGTTATCTATATATAAATCTTCACCGTAAAAATTTTTATAATTTTTTTCTGGATAATTTTTTAAGGGTATTTCATTAAACGGAAGCTCTATTTTAATTTGGGCGCTAATTGCAACAAAACAAAATAGTGCTAAAATTTTTATTAAGTTTCTCATAAAGCGCTTTACTTAAATACAATATAGTGATTTCTTTAAACAATATAATTTAATTCTTATATACTATTTTTTGAAAAAAAGAATTGAAAGGAGTCTTGTTAAAAAAAATCCATGTTTCAATAATCACAATATAATGATCATAAAAAGGAATTTAAGCTCCAACAGTTAATTTGAAAAAAATGGGGTAACTTAATATTAAAAAGGATAAAACACCCCTAAACTCTTTTTAACATTAACAGTCTAAAATCCATTAATTCTATTCCTGTTTTATTTAATCCTTTTAATCTTAACGTCCCATTCCCTTTTTTTAAATGAATTTTTCCAATACTTAAAGGCAAAAAGTCTTTAACATATGATTCTATTCTGGGAGATCGATCCTGGTCTTTTCCAGACTCCTTTGGATCATGAAATTTGTCAATTTTTCCTATAATATTTGATTCCTTAAAACTTAATTCAAATGAAGATCCAACAGCGTCTTTAGAGCATGTGTAATAAATAACCACTTCAAACTCCCCTTCTTCAGCCACACTGGCTTCCCATGTTATTGAATCATTTTCATTGATCCAATTTGTCATAAAACTACAATTAGGATAATAATTTGATCTTTTAATCTCACCGTGAGGGGTCCCGTCTCTAGCTGGAATTTGAGTGTTTTTCATTTGAGAATGACCTATTACAAAAGGCCTATCGTCTTTTATTGGCAATTCTACCAAAATAGATTTTTCCCAATTTAATTTTTCTTTTAACATTAATTCAAACATTTCGGGATAATCTATAGAGACATCCACCTTTTGATTTGGATCTTTTTCCATATCAAAAAGAGCGCCATTAGCCCCAAGCCTAAATTTTTGATTTCTAACACTAAGTTTCCCTCTCCAATAATTGAAAATATGTCGATCTTTCCATTGGTTTTCCTTTCCAAAAATTAATGGTTTTAGACTTACTCCATCTAATGTATTTTTTTCTAGACCCTCAATTCCAGTAAGATCTTTTAATGTTGGTAATAAATCTATTCCACTACTTATTGTTTTAACAACTTTTCCTTTAGGGATAGTCCCTTCCCATTTAATTGACATTGGAGAACGAACACCCCCCTCATCAGTAGACCCCTTAATCCCTTTCATTTCGCCATTCCAGCGATGTCCATTAGGCCCATTGTCAGAGAGATAAACCACAATTGTATTTTCTAAAAGACCAAGCTCTTTTAATTCTTTATTAATTCTTCCAACATTCCAATCAATGTTTTCACACATGGCCAGTGCAGCTCGCGAATGATCTTGAACATTCTCAGTATTAATCCCTGAATTCCTAGAGCTTTTAAAAGCTTGCTTTGTTCCTTTTTGAGACAAAATCTTTTCTGAAAATTTATCCCAATATTTATCAGGGACTTGCATAGGGCTATGAGGGGTGTTAAAAGGTAAATAAAGGAGAAAAGGCTTCTCTTTATTTTTTTTAATAAACTCTATCCCGTGGTTCGTTAAGTCGTCAACTATAAAGCCTTTGCCTTTTACTATATTTCCGTTATGTTCTAAAATAGGATCAAAATAATTACCCCAATGTCCTGAACAAAAACCATAAAAATCATCAAATCCTCTAGTGTTTGGATGATATGGGGCCTGCATACCATTATGCCATTTGCCATATGCCGCTGTTGCATAACCTGAGTTTTTGAATACTTCAGCGATAGTTTGTTCATCTATATCAATTCTTTCTCCTCCCGCTGAAACATCATAAACTCCAGCTCTTACGTGATATCTTCCTGTAAGAATTTCAGCCCTAGTTGGAGAGCAAACTGGATTAACAAAAAAACGATCAAATCGAACGCCGTCATAAGCTAATTGATCAATGTTTGGAGTTGAAATATCTTTATTTCCATTGATGCTAAGATCACCCCATCCCTGGTCATCCGTTAAAATTAAAATTATATTTGGACGGTTAATGGGGGTTTTTAAATCACAACTAAAAAATAACAGGACCATTAATGAAATCATTAATGTCTTTAACTGATTTTTTTTCTTAACTGGTTGATATATCATATTTAAAACTTAAATTTAAAAAGATAATGATATTGAAAAAAAAATTAAAAATTTAATTTTTTAAATCTAAATAAATTCCTTCCATACTTATTATGCTAAAAATAATTGACAATGCCCTTCAAAATAAAAATAGGCTAGCCATAATTAGTAATGATAAAAATTTTTATTACAAAGATCTTATATCTAAATCTGAAAATATTGCTACTTATCTTTTAAATGGAAGCTTAGATTTAAATGAACAACGAATTGCTTTTTTAGTTCATCCATCATTTGATTATGTTTCCATACAATGGGGAATCTGGAGAGCTGGAGGAATCGCCGTTCCACTTTGCGTTAAACACCCCTTAAATTCAATACAATATGTAATTGACAATGCAGAAGTTTCTAGCTTAATTTATTCAAGTGAATTTGAAATTATTATATCTAAAATCGAAAAAAAAGAAAAGCTTGTTAAAATTAATTTAAATCAAATACCATTTAAAAAGTCCAGTCTTCCTGAGATAGACATTAATAGACGCGCTATGATTCTTTATACAAGTGGGACAACTGGAAACCCTAAAGGAGTTGTAACCACTCATTTAAATATTGAGGCGCAAATAAAAACTCTTGTTAATGCATGGTGTTGGAAAAAAAAGGATCATATCGTAAATGTTTTACCTCTTCATCATGTACATGGAATAATTAATGTGGTTAGTTGCTCTCTTTGGTCTGGAGCGTGTTGTGAGTTTATAGAAAAATTTGAACCTCATGAATTATTTAATATTTTTTTAAAAAAACAAGTGAATGTTTTTATGGCTGTCCCAACTATTTATTATAAACTTATTCAGCATTGGAATTCTCTTAAAGAAAAAGAAAAAGAAAAAATAGGTTGTGCTTTAAAAGATTTTCGGCTTATGGTTTCTGGATCTGCAGCTTTACCAATTTCAGTAATGAGTCAATGGGAAAAAATTAGTAGTCATAAATTACTAGAACGATATGGAATGACAGAAATCGGAATGGCAATAAGCAATCCTTATAAAGGAACAAGAAAGCCTGGACATATTGGAAATTCTCTTCCAGGCGTTAATGTTAAATTATTAAACGACTATCTTAAAGAGGATTCTTCAGGTGAAATTCATATTAAAGGAATTAATGTTTTTAAAGAATATTGGAATAATCCAAAAACAACAAAAGATTCATTTACATCTGATGGATGGTTTAAAACTGGTGACATTGCTGTTTATGATAATAATAGCTATAGAATATTAGGGAGAAACTCAGTAGATATAATTAAATCTGGAGGTTATAAAATATCAGCATTAGAAATTGAAGAAATACTTAGAACGAATTCTAAAATTAAAGATTGTGCTGTAGTTGGTATTCCTGACGAAGAATGGGGGGAATTAATTGTAGCAAGCTTGGTTGTTAATGACCGTTCTTCTTTCCAAGTTGAAGAGCTTAAAAAATGGTTAAAAGACAAATTGCCTGTTTATCAATTACCAAGAAAATATATTTTTCAAAAAGATTTGCCTAGAAATGTTATGGGTAAAGTGACTAAAAATGAATTAAAAAAAATGTTTAATTAATATATTATTAAATGAAAATATATGGAGTAGCTATTCTTGCTTTTTGTTTTTTATTTGGAAAAATTACCGGAACTGGTCTAGGGATTGCTTTAGGTTTGTCAGGAGACGTTGGTGGTGTTGGATTTGCAATGCTCTTATTAGTTCTTGTTAATTCTTTTTTAAAAAAAAGAGACTTTAAAAGTAAAGAATCAGAAAATGGAATTTTATTTTGGAGTTCAATGTATATTCCAATAGTTGTTGCTATGTCTGCCTCTCAGAATGTAAAAGCAGCTTTATTAGGTGGGCCTTTAGCTATTATTGTTGGTTGTTTTGTTACGCTTTTTGCTTTTATACTAGTCCCCATTATTTCTAAAATAAGTCAAAAAAATTAGAGAAAAATGTTTGAGAAAATACTTGATATAAATGGTCTAATTTTCGCATTTTTTATTGTAGGAGTAATAATGTTTTTTTCTAATTGGTTTTCTAAAAAAATACTTAAAAATAAAATTCCAGGAGCTGCAATAGCAATTATTGTTGGATTATTGTTGGCTTTTTTAGGCGAAGACAAAGGGATTGCTAACCTTCCTTATATGGGAGGAATGGCTGTATTAGGAGGGTCAATGCTTAGAGATTTTTCAGTTGTTGCAACAGCAATGGGCGTCGACATTAGTAAGATAAAGCAAGCAGGTCTAGCAGGAAGCCTTTCTCTTCTTATAGGAGTTGTTTTTTCCTTCACATTAGGGGTGATTATAGCATTGTTAATGGGCTATTCTGATCCTGAAAGTATAACAACTATAGGAGCAGGAGCTTGTACTTATATTGTTGGCCCTGTAACTGGAACTGCCCTTGGTGCTAGCTCAGAAATCATAGCTCTAAGTATTGCTACTGGAGTAATTAAAGTTATTATAACTTCTATTGCAACCCCTTTAGTTGCAAGTAAAATTGGGCTAGATAATCCTAACTCTGCAATGGTGTTTGGGGGTTTAATTGGCACTACAAGTGGAGTTGCTGCTGGTTTAGCTGCAACTGATGAAAAGCTTGTTCCTTATGGAGCATTAACTGCTACTTTCTACACTGGATTAGGTTGTCTTTTATGTCCGTCTTTATTTTATTTTATAGTAAAATTTTTAGTTTCTTAAACATTATGGAGCATAAATACCATGTCAAAAAACTTTTTACAGGGAATAAAATTATAGAAAATATTTGTGTAATAACAAATGAAAATAAAATAATTGGAATAGATAAAAAAAAATATGAAGTAAAGAGCTCCTATGAAATAATGATTCCCGGATACATAGACCTTCAAGTCTATGGAGCATTAGGCTCTTTATTTATGGAAGAAAGTAACGCTAAAACTATTGAGAAAATTAATTCTCATAATATTGCTAATGGTACATTTCATTTTCAACCAACTATAGCTTCTGAATCAAATAAAAAAATTATCGAATGTATTGACGCTGTTAAAGAGTATTGGTTAAAAGGAGGAAAGGGGTGTATTGGTCTTCATGTTGAAGGTCCATGGATTAATCCAAAAAAAAATGGTGCTCATTCATTAAAACATATCCATTCTCCAAAAATAGATGAAGTTAAAGAAATTTTATCATATGCTAATGGATCAATAACTATGATCACACTAGCTCCAGAAGTTGTTAGTGATGATATTATTAAATTATTAAAAGATAATCAAATACTAATTTCAGTTGGACATTCTAATATGAATTCTAAAACAGCCTTCGATTACTTTGAAAAAGGGATAAACACTGTTACCCACTTATTTAACGCAATGCCCCCTCTTCATCATAGAGATCCTGGATTAGTTCATGCCGTTTTAGAAAATACAAATGTATATTCTAGTATTATCTGTGATGGTCATCATGTTGATTTTGATATGATTCGTTTAGCTCACACTTTAAAAAAAGACAAACTATTTTGTATAACTGATTCAGTAACTGAATCCTCAAAAGGTGACTATATTCATAAACTAAATGGAGAAGTTTATGAAAATAATGGCGTGTTATCTGGTTCTTCAATTACTATGCATAAAAGTTTTAAAAATCTAATAGAAAAAGTAGGCCTTTCAATTTCAGAGGCTGTAAATATGTGCTGCATTACACCTGGCAAGGTAATTGAAAAAACATATAAAGTTTCTAGCTTAGAGTTAAATTCTAACAGCCCTTTTAATATACTTGATACTAATCTTGAAATAGTTAAAAAAAATGAAGACTAACTATTTATAACTCAAATTAATTTGATTTCCTTATCCAAGAAATATTTTTATGACTATTTAAACCCTTAAGCAACTCATTATAACTGATTCTTTCAAACCTATTTAGTGTCTTCATCTCTAATGGGATTTTTTCATAAAAATCATTTTTTATGGAATAAAATCTCCCATCAGAATACAGCTTGTAATTTTTATTTCTAGTCCATTCCGTTGCTTTAGTTCCATTACCAGTAGAAGGGTTATAAACATTACTTTTCTCATAAGGTCTTGGGTAATACCAGGAATATATCCATTTTTTTATGGAGTTTTTTTTACCCATTAATTGAGGTAAAAAACTAACTCCATCAATTCCGTTTTTTTCAGGAATTTCTGAATCAGAAACTTCACATATAGTTGGAAGGAAGTCACTAAAATCAATTAAACTGCTGTTAACAGAACCTTCTGCTATTTTTCCTTTCCAAGAAACAATCAATGGAACATGAGTGCCGTTATCAGAAGACTTTCCTTTCCCTCCAATAATTTTTCCTGAAGTAGTTTCTGAAATTATAGGTTCATCAGTCCCATTATCTGAAGTAAAAATAATTATAGTATTTTCTGCTAATTCTAATTGATTTATATGATCAACTATTCTGCCAACCATCTTATCCATATGTTTTACCATATCGCCAAAATAAACTGGATTTCCCTCATATGAGATGCTTCCTTGGTCTTTTGGGTTCCAATCCTTTGATTTGGGAGTTGGTACAAAAGGGCAATGCGTAAAAAGCATAGGGTAATAAACAAGAAATGGATTTTCTTTATTTCTGGTTATAAAATCATTGATATATTCTACAAAAAGATCTGAAGAAAAACTGCCATTGTCATATTTGGATATTATACCATTTTTTTCTAAAACGGGATTTGAATACCTAGTATCATTTCCCATATCATTAGTTCGTCCCAGTTGATGCTGCCATAAAAAATATTCATCAAATCCGAAATGTTTTGGAAGATCTTTGTTTTTTCCCAACTGCCACTTTCCTGCTATAAGAGTTTTATATCCATTTTTTTTTAATAATTGACTAAAAACAATTTCTTTTTTATCTAAAATTCCAAAATCAATATAATTTTTTTTATTATTTTTTCCTGTCATAATTCTCACTCTTGAAGGAGTGCATAAGGGTTCTGAATGACAATTTTCAAAACGCATACCATTATAGGCAAGCTTATCAATATTAGGAGTTTGATAAGAGATCCCTCCATTGACATTTATAGCTTCATAACCCAAGTCATCTGCCATAATTAAAACTATATTGGGAGATCGCTGATCTTGGGGGAAAAGGTTAATTGCAAGAAAGAAAAAAAGGATTGATACTTTTAATTTAATCATATCTTTGTTAATTTTGATGAAATATAATTTGATGCATTCATGATAAATAACTCATCAATTATTTTTTATTTCATGAAAATTAGAAAAAATTGAAAAAATTGAAATTAGAAATTTTAACAATTTATTTCGATAATGAACAGGAGCTCTAGATGATTGTAATGAGTTTATTTCACAAAGATATAAGTGTTAATGAATTTACTTTTTAAAATTGATACATTTTTCATATAAATCAATAAGGGTAGTTTGGTCTTGGAATTGCTCCTGTTTTTTTTGCCCAACTCATCCACATAGATGACATTATTTTTACTTTATCTGGATATCTATTAGAAATATTTTTCATTTCCGTCCTATCTAAAACCATATCATATAATTCCCAATCTTCAAATATTAATTCCTCCATTTGATCCCATTTCATATTATTTTTATCAGCTTTAGAGACTAGTTTCCATTTACCCATTCTAACCGCTCTATTGCCTTCATGCTCCCAATAAATAGCCTGTCTGTTTAACGGTTTATTTTCAAAAGCAGGAACTAAGCTTATTCCTTCTAGAGGAGTTATTTGATTTCCTTTATATGTTTTAGGATATTTAGCTCCACTAACTTCTATACAGGTTGCCATGATGTCAATTAAATGTGAAGGCTCCCATCTTAAATCCCCTTTAGCGTTTATCGATTTTGGCCAATGAACTATTAGTGGAGTGGCTATTCCCCCTTCATGAACCCAATGTTTATATTCTCTAAAGGGGGTATTGCTCGCATTTGCCCAAGGAGCAGAATATGCAACGTAACTCTCAGGCCCACCAGCAGTTGCCTTTTTCATTAATTTAACTGGGACTCCTTCTCGAGTAATTAGAGGAACCATCTTAGTTTGAAGAGCTAAAGGGTCCATAGGTTTTTGTAATTCTTTTGAAATTGTATTATTTGTCACCCAACTTAAGTCTTCTGCACAAGCACCATTGTCTTGAAGAAAAAATATTAGAGTATTTTCATACACTCCTTTATTTTTTAAGGATTCAATTATTTTTCCAATTCCCTGATCCATCCTATCAATCATTGCGGCATAAACCTCCATGTTTCTAATTTGCCATTCTCTGTCCTCAATTTCGTCTGACCATTCTTCTACATCTGAATCTCTAGGCGAAAGCTCCCATTCCTTTTTTATTAGACCCATCTCTTTCATCCTCGTCATTCTATTTTTTCTAATTTTATCCCAACCTTTATTGTATTTTCCTTTATATTTTTCAATGTCTTCTTTAGGCGCCTGTAGCGGCCAATGAGGAGCAGTATAGGCTACATACATGAAAAATGGGTTTTTATTCTTGTTTTGAGTGATTTGATCTATCGCATAATCAGTAACGTTATCCGTAAAGTAAAAATCTTTTGAAGGGGCTATATATTTATTGTTCAAAGCCAGTGATCTAGGATCATAAAAACTACCAGCTCCAGAAATCATTCCAAAAAATTTGTCAAATCCTCTTTGAATCGGCCAGTTACTTTTATCAGGGTTTTTAATGTCTTCTATAGCATCTAAATAAGGTGTGATATGCCATTTTCCAGATAAATATGTTGAATATCCTACCGTTTTTAAAACTTCTGCTATGGTTACTGCATTTTTACTTAAATCTCCTTGGTATGCATGAGTGCCTCGATCTCCTGCTTCAGTCATATGACCCATTCCTGCTTGTTGAGGGTAAAGACCTGTAAGTAAAGAAGCTCTAGAAGGGCAACATCTTGCCGCATTATAAAACTGAGTAAACCTTAGACCATTCATTGCTAAGTTATTTATATTAGGAGTATTAATTTCTCCTCCAAAACATGCTAAATCAGAATACCCCATGTCATCTGCCATAATTAAAATTATGTTAGGTCTATCGATTATTTTACTAGATTCACATTGAATAAATAAAACAAAAAAGGCTAAAAAGGCTAAAAAGGAAAAAACTGTTTTTTTTAATTTCATTTTTTATTATAAATATACCATTTAAATTTTTATTGCGGACCATAAACCTCTAGTTCGGAGATGCTCGTAAAATATGAATTTTTACTGAATTCATGATGGTGCCCCCTCCGGCTAGACCTACAATTCTTATACCCTTAGTTTCAATAGGATTAAACTGAATTCTATAATTTAAAAAATGCGCTTTATTCAGGGCTAAATTTGACTTATCAAACTTAGGGGTTATGGCTAATCTATTATTTAATTTTACCCATTTTTGCTGATTGTCAAGATATTCTATGTGCAAATTCTGAAACCAACCTCCATTTTCTTCCATACTTCCTGTTCTAAAGATGATGTTTCCAATTATTTGTTTTTCTTTCCATTGGTATCCATAGTAATCTTCATGGGGAATTTTTGAATCTGTAATACTATAAAAACTGAATCGTCTCCAGTCCATCTCCCATCATTTATAATAGAAACATTTTTTATAAATATTCTTACACCTACTCAACAATATAATAATTAAGGATAGCTCTTGGTTATCCTTTTTTTATTAAATTACTGTTAATTAAAAACTTAACACAATGAAAATTATAAAAGACATAACAATATCAATATTTACTTTAATTTTCTCTATTTCAATAGTATCGTCTTGTAATTTAAACGAAAATGAAGAAAGCGAACTAAATCATTTAGTTCTAGTAAAATGGAAAGATGGAGCTCCTCTTGATTCAATTAAAAAAGATATCTATAATTCTTTAGCAACTCATAAAATTGCTGACGATTTTGTTTATACTGAAAATGTTTGGCCTAATAGGGAGGTAGCTAAAGAATTTTCTAAAGGTTTCACTCATCTATGGTATGTAAATTTTGAATCTGAAGATGATAGAGACTCTATCTATTTAACTTCTGATGAAGAAAAGTTTTTTATTGGCAAATACAGAGATCAAATCGAAGATATTGCTGTTTTTGATTGGTGGTCTGAAGACTAATTCCTTATATATTGAAAGTAAAATACAGCGAATTAAATTAGTATTCACTTTCCAATACAAGGTGTTATGTAGTATGTAGGTAAAAAGTTTAGAGTATTTGGAATGCAAGTTGGTTGTGGTATATCCCCTAATGCTTATGCTGCTGCTTATGCAAAACATTTTAAAAGACAAGCTCTAGGATGTGGAGTTATAATCGGCGGACGCACTCCAATTAATGTAATGATGGAATTATAAAAAAACTCTAACTTGTTATAGAAAAAGCAGCTATTTTTTTACATTCGACCTACAATTCGACCTATAAAAAATTCCTAAACCCTATAAAAATTATTTATCATTGAAAATTTACATTACTCACTTTCAAATCAATATGCATGAATTTTAAAAATGCTTTTTTTAGATTTAAAAGAAATTCTATTTTAATTTTAATAATTAGTCTTTCTTGTTCTATTTCCTTACAATCTCAATGGGAATGGGAGACGCTTAAAGCTATTGGAACACCAACTGCAAGGTCAGAAGCAGGAATTGTTGCATACAAAAACAAAATTTTTCTATTAGGGGGTAGAAGAATTAATCCAACTGATGAATTTGATGTTAAAACTAAAACTTGGACTCAAAAATCTACTCCACCAATTGAAATTCATCATTTTCAGCCAATAGTAATTGAAGATGCAATCTACATGATGGGAGCTTTAACCGGAGGGTTCCCAGAAGAAAAACCAATTGATCGTATTTTAATCTATTATCCCGATAAGGATCAGTATGTTTTTGGAGATTCTATTCCTGAAAATAGAAGAAGGGGAGGAGCCGGTATAGCTTATTATAAAAATAAAATATACATGATAGGGGGGCTTACCAATGGGCATATGGATGGATATCAATCATGGCTAGATTCATATGATATTAGAACAGGTGAATGGACTGTATTAGATGATGCTCCTGAAGAAAGAGATCATTTTCAAGCAATCATTTTAAAAGATAAACTGTTTGCTTTTGCAGGAAGGAAAACTTCACACAGAAATCAACAAACTATGAATTTAACGAATAACTTAGGCAATATTTATGATCTTAATTCTAATTTGTGGTTGCCTGTGTCTCCAGATTTTGAAATACCCACTAAACGGGCTGGGAATGGAGCTTTTGTCTGGAATAAAGAAGTGGTTTTTGGAGGTGGTGAAAGTGTTTCTCAGATTAGTGCTCATAATGAAATAGAGGCTTATAATTATTCACAAAAAACTTGGAGGTCGTGGCCAAAAATGAATGAAGGAAGGCACGGGACAGGTTTTTGTATTATTAAAGATTACTTATACACTGCATCTGGAAGCGGTAATAGAGGTGGAGGACCAGAGCTTTACACTATTGAAAGACTAAAATTGCCTAGAGAGTAAATTAATTTTTGGAATCTATCCATAACCATTGCCATTTAATTGGATTTTGTTTTTCAGCTTCTAATTTAACGGTAATCTCATAAATTCCTTTTTCCGTTATTTCTACACTTCCAACTCTATTTGATTTATAATTATCAATTATCCAGTCTTGTAATGGCTCACCAATTGTTTTGCAAGTAGGCTTAAAACTATGCTTTAAACTATTTCCTTTTATTATAATCTCCATCTTTCCCCCTTCTTTATTGTTTTGATAACTATAAGAAGTATCAAAAAGATAAGTGTCGGGTTCGTCAATATAAATTTTCCATTTTATTTCTTGAAATTTTTTGACCTCCATATTTTTAGGTATAGTTCCATGTCTAGTAGATTTTTTAACAATACCATCGCCATTAGTATAGATAAAATTTTCTAAATTAAGTGAATAGCCTCCTACAGCATTTTCTGCAACCAGTCCTTTTAAGGCTCTCGGTTTTTCATCAAACTCCATTACTATTACTGATATATATTTATTGATTAGATTATTAGGAAGTTTAATCTTTGTTAAAACATTTTCATGCTTAAATGAAAGAGAATTTTTAGATAAATCCGATAAAAAATAAATTTTATTAGGCCTATTATGAATCCCTGTAACTTTTAATTCATTATTTAAAGGCCAATTAAATACATGTAGATAAGTTTTATGAATATTAGGTTTCTTTTCTTTATAAGTTATTGTTCCCCAATCATGTAAATTAGTTTTTAAATCAAAAGCCCCACTTCCGTATATTGAATTTCCATTGATTTCTAACCACTGTCCTATCTCTTTTAAACGAGACTTAAGCTCAAAAGGCAAACCTCCATTTGCTCTTGGCCCAATATTTAACATCAAATTCCCATTTAAACTTACATTTCCAACTAAAGATTTTAAAATAGTTGTAGTTGATTTCCATTTACTATCTTGAGCGTTAAATCCCCAAGAATGAGCAACTGTAGCTGGTGTTTGCCATGGATAATTAAGCTTTTCTTTTCCAAGTTGATTGTCTCCAAGTGTTCTATAGTCAACGTCTTTGTCTTCTTCTATAGATAGCCCTAAACGGGAATTAATCAAACAATTAGGCTGGAGCTCTCTTATTAAATTTTTTAATTGAAATAGTTGTTCTTTGCTTACTACTGTTTTTGAATGATGAATCCACATATCAAACCAAATCATTCCAATATCTCCATAATTTGTCAAAAGTTCTGTCATTTGAGGAATAACCTTTTCTTGCCAATATTCATCAAAAAGTTTAAGGTCTAATCCTGAAAGCTCTTTAGTATGATCCCAAGATTTAGGATGCTCCCAATCTATCCAGTGAGAGTAATATAATCCTAATTTCATTCCGTGTTTTTGACATGCTTCTGACAGTTCTTTTACAATATCTCTTCTTTGCGTAATTTGACTATATATATTATAATCACTTGATTTACTATTCCATAATGCAAATCCATCGTGATGTTTAGCTGTTAAAGTAACATACTTCATCCCCGATTCTTTAGCCAAAAGAACCCACTCTTCAGGATTTATAGCCTCCCAATCAAAACTATCCAAAAGAGATAGATATTCTTCTTTTGAAATTCTATTTCTATATTGTATCCATTCAGCATACTCATTGTTGTTTCTTAATTTTTCTCCTTTCCAAACTCCTTCAGCTGAACTATATATTCCCCAATGAATAAACATTCCAAATCTATCATTGACAAACCATTTTGCTCTTTCTCCAGTATTAATTTGACCTGAAACAAATGAAGAAAATAAAACACTAAAGAATGCCCAAAAAATTTTCATAATATTTTTTATATTTTTTAAAATCTCCGTTAAAAGAACAAAGTGTTTGTTTGTTTTTTTTTGAATCCATTATTTTTTATACATTACTTGTTCAAATATTAAATATAATGAAATCTAAAAAAAATAAAGAAGGATATTCTTCAAGAAGAAGATTCATTAAAAAAGGATTGGCTGCTTCATCAATTTTTATAGTTCCAAGAAATGTTCTAGGAGGAATAGGATATACCGCTCCCAGTGATCAACTAAATATAGCGGCAATAGGATCAGGCGGAAAAGGTGAAAGTGATATAACAAATGCTTCTGTAAATGGAAGAGAACGTATTTCTGCGCTTTGTGATGTTGATTTTTCTGGAAGTGCTTCTAAAACAATTAAAAAGTTTCCAAAAGCTAAACTCTATGCTGATTATAGAGAAATGCTTGAAAAAGAAAAAAATATTGACGCCGTCACTATCTCTACACCTGATCATGTTCATGGTCCAGCAGCTGTTTATGCAATGGAAAGAAGCAAACATGTTTACGTTCAAAAACCAATAACTCATAATATTAGAGAGGCTAGACTTCTTACAGAAATGGCAAGAGAAAAAAAAATTGTCACACAAATGGGTAATCAAGGTGGTTCAAACCCTCTTCTCGGAATAGTTCAAAAATGGATTGATTCTGGAGTAGTTGGTAAAATAACTAAAGTATATGTTTGGACAAATCGTCCTGTTTGGCCTCAGGGAATTCAAATGCCAAAAGCCGCTCCTTCCCTTAAACCAGACGCTTTAAATTGGGATCTTTGGCTAGGGCCTGCTAAAGAAAAGCCTTTTACTCCCCATATGCACCCATTTAATTGGAGAGGATGGTGGGAATACGGAACTGGAGCTCTTGGAGATGTTGGATGTCACTTAATTGATATCCCTTTTAGAACTTTAGGCTTAAAACATCCAACCGATGCAGAATGTAGTGTTGGAAGCGTTTACACTAAAATGTGGACCCCTGAGTATATTCCTGAAGGATGTCCTCCTTCTTCTTTAATTACACTTCACTTTGAAGCAACCGAAAAAAATAAATCCCCTATTGAACTAACATGGACTGATGGAGGTCTTCGTCCCCCTCACCCTAATATAATTTCTGCTAATTCTGATATTGGTGGTCCAGATAGTAAAAATGGAGTTCTAATGATAGGTGAAAAGGGACTAATCTCAACTAATATTAATGATAGTTCTCCGCTTACTCCAAAACTTTATCTCAATGATGGTACTACTGAATTTGGACCCGAGACAGAAAATAATCTAGAACCTGAATATGGCCATCAGCGTAAATGGGTAGACGCTTGCAAAGCTGGATTTAACAGCAAAGAGCATTTAGAGCTAACCTCTTCATTTGATTATGCAGGACCTATGACAGAAACTGTATTAATGGGTAATCTCGCTATTCGAAGTTATATGCTAAGAAAACCTAATAGCAAAGGTCAATTAGATTTCTTTGCGCGAAAAAAATTAATTTGGGATGGTGATAATATGAGAATTACTAATTTAGAAGAAGCTAACCAATTTGTTGGAAGAGAATATAGAGAAGGTTGGGGATTTTAAAAAGCATTAATGAATTATAATTAATAATTTATTATAAAAATATTTATGAATTTAATTCTAATGTAATTTGAGTAAGATTGATTTTGAAATTATTTCAAAAGCTCCTGCAAGAATTTGCTTGTTTGGCGACCATCAAGATTACTTAAACCTTCCCGTAATAGCTTGTACAATAAATAGATATATAGAAATAAAAGCCTCCCCAAATAACTCTAATTTTTTTAAAATATATAAAACAGATTTAAATCAAATTGATATAATAGAATTCCGTGATCCTTTAATAAAAATTCAGGGTGAAGACTATTTAAGACTCGCGTTAAAAGTTGTTAAGAGATATGGTTGTAATCCGAATAAGGGCTATGATATTTATATTTCTGGAGATATTCCTATAAATGCTGGATTATCAAGTTCTTCCGCTTTAACTATAGCTTGGATTCAATTTCTAATTTCTATTTTTAAAGCTTCAGAGCCCTTGTCTTCTTCATTTCTCTCAAGATTAGCTTACGAAGCTGAAGTGATAGAAC